>BNJU01003341.1_pt1 | contig 266296 bp, 492 predicted proteins | sample 8539281 | NCBI WGS metagenome assembly BNJU01 (sample SAMD00202456, study PRJDB9452) | human saliva metagenome | isolation source: human saliva | place: Japan
ACCATCATTGAGGAGCTCCTGTTCGTGACGGAACTCCATATAGCAGTTTCGGTTTGTTATGGGAGATTTGGAAGGTCTCTTCAAGAGACGAGTTATCTTTTAAGAAAATAGAGAATATAGTTGTCTATAGATAAAACAGACTGTACTGGAGTTATGTAGACCCACTATATATGATTAGTGGGTTCAACAAAACTAAGGATGACAGTAATCTCCAGATGAGTTGTTCTTCCAGGCTGTGAGATGGCCTAAGAGTATGTTGGAGGAGTGTCAAAAATGTCGATCTGAGAATGCACATGTTGGTGTCCAGGAAGCCTTAAGGCATCTAAAGATAGCATCATTGTGTTGGATAAGTTATGCCTTAGGGCCAGACTTATTCAGGAAAGCAAGGTTTGTAGTATATCCTGGTGCTGAGGAGGTTGGAATGTGGTGGTTCAATCAATAATACTACAAAGAGTGCAAGGTGGATTTCTGATCAGTGGCGAGGACAGAAAAATTTCACAGACTCAAAGGATCGTGATATATTCTGTCATATGACAGGTTTCTTATGACAATAAAGATAAAAACCCTTTATTGAGATTTGTAAAAAGTATTGATGCAACCAAGTAAAATGATATTGGGATAAATTTTAATAACTCTGTCCCTAGCTTAAACTAGTTATTTTTTTATAAAAAAAAGATGATAGATAGAAATAAATTCTATCTATCATTGGGATAATAAACATGTTTAATTTAATGATACACTCAATAAAAGATTGTAATATTATATAAATTTGAACTGACAACGATTAAAAAGTCAAGTGCTCTACCTACTGAACTACAGGCCTGATAGGATAGAACCTTTCTATTTGGTTATATTATTAATATCCATACGACCGCCATATACTTATCTTCAGTATAATAGTACATTAACTCATCACTTACGCATCTCAACCCATATATCATTTCACATTTCTTCAAGTAGACCCAATCTGCTATTAATCCGTGCTATCTGTTGCGACTACTATATTTGTATATTATTTTGCTCTACCCTCCTAATAATATGTTAGCATAATATTAATTTATTTATTCAATCTCATAATTATATCCATATTCTTCACAAGCAGATTTCATTCTATATAAACTTAATCTCAATAAATAAAACTATATCAGCTTTGTTAACATCACAAAATACCCTACTAAAAAATATAATGGTGGTGCATCTTCTGGCAAATCATTTTCAAAAGATGATATAAATTCTATTTCCTCGTTACCTTATATATTTCCATTTCTTTCTTCTTCTATCTTTAATACCTCAATAAATAAAATTATATTTCTCATAACAAACTAATAAAAACCTTCATCCTTACAATTCCTTTCTTATTCAAACATATTTTCTATGTCACTACAGTCTATAGATTTAGTAAGTTTAATAATGTCTATACATTTCTTTACTATTACCGTTGTATATTTGCTTAAAAAAATACTTTTCATCTCACATCTACAGTATAATCAATATAGCATTTTGTAGAGTTTTTACAATATATACTACAAAGTACTACTTATATCATATATTATTATCTTCATATATTTTCTTTATATTGTTGTTATTTAAAAATTTATTCATTTTCTATGTTCCTTTCATTTTGGAATAGTTTCTTGTTTGATATCTGGTCAATGAATTACTGTAATTGTATATTTATTTTTTAATATATTACTTTATTAATTATTTATTTATATTAAATAAACTATAATACTATAGACAAAATAGTGACAACTGGAGCTATATATTTTATTCGATAATTTAAAACGATTATAATATGAATTAATATAGAAACGAAGGTTGCTCTCATCCTCTACAATAATAAACTTCCTTCCAGGACTCGTCAGAGGCTCACGCCTGTATTTTCAACCAGTGTCACAAATGACAGGCACTACCCTGCCACCCACTGTCCATACCGTCTTGTATTAATGCGTAACTAGAATGTTGATAAAGCTAATATATTTTAAAGACATTTAATCACTATAAATATATCTGGAAATATAAATATAGTTGGTTAATATCTACAATCATATTGATAATAATTGTATTTATATTACATTATGACGTAACGGGGCTTCTTGGGACCCTGGCCCTTTGTCCTCAGACGGTTTCGGCTATAGGCTCTAAAGACCAGCCGATCCTGCCGGTGACTGCATCATGCAACTACATGGTATTCGTGTAGTCAAGACGCATTTCTTCACGAATACACGGATATGAAGCCTACCTGGTCCCTCAAACTATCCATAAAGTACTTCAAACACTAAATTAATGCTATTATTATATTATTAATAGATTACTTTTAATCTATCATTTTATAAAATAAATAATCACTAACTGATTATCATTATTATAATCTAGTTAGTAATTAAATATTTTTATTTAATTCTATCAGACTTCATCTGAATACCATTTACTGTATAATAACCGCTTGATGTATCTATATCATAAACATCGATCATGTTCAATGGTAGTCTAACCATCTTCTTTACAGTAAATTGCTTTATCACATCTATTCTCCATCTGTCCTGATCTGAACTAATTCTTATCATATAGACTAGAATAGAGAATTTCTGCATTTCATAACATACAATAAGCTTATTGTATCTTTCCAGATGGAGAGCCGTTCTTGGTGGTTTCATATAATAGTAACAGGAATATCAGAACGTTAAAAAGATAAAAAGTTCCTGAGCAACCCCGACTAGGGACTGTTAACTCAACGTCATATTTATTCTCAGAAATATTTTAAGAACTCCAATAGCGTCAGTACCCCAGAAACAAGTAGTGTGATTTGCGTATCTTCCATTCCGATGTAATCATCGAGAATTTTCTTTCGCTCTTATTCATGCACCAAATAAAGCAAGCCTGATTCTTTATAGGGCTATTATATATGAACTTATTCTCTATAGTAAGAATTGTTGACTTGATTCTTACCTTTTGAAACTATAATCTTGCACTTGATGGCTGTTCTCTTATTACCACTATTACCATTACAATCCTTCGACTCTGAATAAATGCATTAAATTATCATTCTTATACAATGTAACAGACAGATTATTTCTATATTCTCCACTAACAAATAGTACACTAACAACCAAGCAAAATCAAATGCAATATTACTATCTCTATATTTATAACCCGGTTATGAACTAATCATATTATTCATAGTATCCAGAGGTTCTACTGTACTTACATCAATATCCTCTATTTATTATTTACTTTGTGATCTATGACCTAGAAATATATCTTCATATTAAATACCATATCTTAAATTCATTTCTAAATTCTTTTCTTATTGGTATGCATCAACATAGTCACCAAGACGCCTGATCAAGTATCTTTACATTTCCGTACAAATCAATCTGTTTGTTTCTGGATTATCATAATTTACCATAGATTGCATCACTAACACTAGGTTATTCGATGTGAATGCATCTTTAATTGATTCTGTATAGGCATTATTCAGTGTATATGACATTACTGATGTTGCGTTTATCATAATTATAATTTCCTTTCTACTATCCTATATTTACTATAGGTTAGTTAGATAAATGTTCAATCTTTGTAGAGTAATTAAAATATACTTGATTATAGTATTATAATCAAGTATATTAACTTTCTCTTATTATTTGATATAATTATTATTATAATTTATTTAGAAGTTTTGTATAAGTTATAAATGAGATTTAATATATAGAGATTTATTATTTTCTCTATATATTCGATTATTTTAATAATTAAACCTCACAAACCCTCCTAATAGGTTCTCCTCTTCTCCCCAGGTTTCCCTTCTTCCTCCTTTCTTCTTCACAATACCCCATCTTCTTCCTCTCTTCTTCTTCCCATCCTCCCCTCTTCCCTAATTCTCCACCCCCCCCCAAGCTGCTTATAACTTGGTTCTTTTATTTTCTATCTACGTTTTGAATATCATATAAGATTCTTAGTACTATTCCAAGTTGTCTCTGTTATCTGTCGCCGTCTCGCTCTTATGGTTTACCTGTTTCTCGTCTGAGCCCCCCTATCCTCCTTCCTTTCTCCTCAGGATCCTCTGGATACCCGTCCATCATATCCATAAATCTGATCTCCCCCAGCCGTAGTTGAGGTTACTATCTGTTTAAAAAATAAAAAATAATAATGAAACAAATATATAATCACCGTCATAAATAAATCATGGAGTGTAATAATATATGGAATGTAAAATAACTATTCAATATATTAAATTTAAAAATCTTGATAATAAAGGTATCAGTTTATTACTACTTATAAATCTTTGAAATCTGATAATGAATATCTATATATATAAATTATTCAATAATATAGAAGGCTGTATGAATAAATAAAGTTAAAATACTTAATTTGAATATTCTATATAGATAATTTACTATTACGAATAATGATGATTATAAAAAGATCTTTTATTTACTAATAAATTTAATCATTATTAAATCAATTAATAATCAAATTGAATCTATCGAATATTAACAAATTTAGTTATATCTGGCAAAAGATTACTCTAGTGATATTAGTAAATTTAATAATAATAAAATTATTAAGATTATATATCTACTAATTACTGGGATATATAACTAATCAATAAACCCTATTATATTTACTAAATGATATAGAGAATGATAATTATGATTATAGATAGATTAAAATATATTGGCGTAGGATTATATCTCTCCTTGATGTGTAAAAATATCTTTATATGGATCAGCATTAGCAAATATAATTACTTTTATACTCCTAATATATTTTTATTAAAGCTACCTAAAGGAAAACGTATTGATGAGATAAGAAGTTTATAGAAGATTATAATATTTTATACTGAAGATCTAAATTCATTTATAATAAGTGAGTTTTATAGAAAATTCTATAAATATATAATAGATTCTATAAATACTTATTGATTTACCATCTTCTTTCTTTGTAGATGAAAATTTCTATAATAGAAATAGTAATAATTTAATTACTCTATCTCTTTATATACAGAGATTACATCGACTTTAACCAAATGATAATTCTACTGATTATAAATAATAAATTAAAAGAGTATATCGAGATAGTAGTAGGGAGTCTAACTTAAAAAGGATACTAGGAGCATTTTTATTGTTAATTCTTCCTTGAATTCCTTGCAGTAATTTGGGTAATGTTATTACCGGTAGATAGAATAATTAACTATGCAGACCAATTTCTATTCCTATTAATAATTGTAGAAATTGTGAAGTGACATACCATCTCTGTCACATTAGAAATATCTGATAAGCATCAAGCTGAATATACAGAAAGAATTAATTCTATAATTGGATCGGTTGTTAGATATTATAATGTAAAGATAAAGATGTAATTAGCATCATTGTTAAATTGGATATAGTAAATATAAATATATGATGAGTTTAAGATTGATATAGAAGAAATATTTGAATATAGAAATGTAAATATGAACTAGAGATAATAGATATAATAAAAATATAGTAATATATTTATAGGATTTTTAAAATAGAAATAATAGAGATCTACTAGATAAATTTAATATCTAGTAGATCAAAATCTGTTTATTTACTGGTATTTCTCAGTGTTTAGTTAAATTCTTAAGTAACAGAAGAAACATAAAGCTTTATTTTTAAAATTTGATTTTCTGAACACTGGAATTCTTCGGTAAATTGAGTGAATTGTATAAAATGGTACACATTTCTTTTATTAGAAATAAATAAAATTAGTAAATGAAATTTGTAAATAAAAATAAATAAATAAAGTAATTAGAAATAAGAAATAGTTATAAAAAGAAAAAAAAAAAATAAAATAAAAAAAAAATAAACAAATGAAAAGTAAATAATGTAAATAAAAAGCAAATGAAATATCAAAACAAAAAAAAATAATAAAAAAAAAATATGTAAAACTAAAAATGTATACAAAACTACCAATAAAAAAAAGAACAAGACAAAAATCATCCTATATCTAATTTAATTATTCTGAATCAGATCACGCAATCCTCATCAGAATTAATTTCTCCAATTGCAATAACGTACCTACACCATTATTTCAGTTGCATTAATTCATCTTCAACCTCATAATCCATAAACTCAAAGTTCATCAATAGATTTCTTAAGAAATATAGATGACTAGACCTCTCTCCTTTCTCACAGTATTGAAAAGAGAATACCCATCCACAACATCATCTTTTCAAATTAGTACTATCTACTATTTCATTCACTAAATCATTACATTAAAAACTTTTCCATTTTTACCCTTGATTAAATTAATATTATTTTGTTACATAAAAATATTATATCAGACTTATATACCACATAATATCTGAATATTATTTATAAAAGAGAAATATATGATTAAATCTATTAAACTAAGAATATATCCCAACAAAACCAACCAAAGATTATTAATAATACAGGTGCTTGTAATTTGTAAAGAAAAATACATAGATATAATATTAAAAAATATAAGAAAGATAAAATAATAAGGATTGATTTTAAAAATAATTAATAAATTAAAGAAAGAAGATAATAAATATTCATGGTTAAAAGGTATATACCTACAGCTATACAACAGCACTATCGAAAAATCATAAAAACTTTCAATAAAAATAAAAAGTTCCTAAGTTTAAATCAGAAAAGAATAAATAAAAAATTATTATTTTATCAATCAATTATATCATTATTATACCAATAATAACAATATTAAAATACCTAAGTTGAAAGAAAATAAGAATAACTATGGTAATCAATTACCATTGGAATCTTCTACTATATCTGGTAGGATTATACGTCATTATAATAAATATTATGTTATGTTTATTTATGATGAGGATAATGATAATAAAGATATTATTAAGAACGATATTAAACTAGGTATTGATTTAGGTATTAAGATTATGCTATAATCTATGATGGATGTAAAATATCATCATTTTAAGCATTTTCAAAGAATTAGATAATATAAGAGGCTTAATACTAGAATTAAGGAGTTACAAAAAGTTATAGCTAATAGCAAACTATAATTATGGTAAGTTATTAAATGAATATAAATGAATATCATAAAAGACCTATGAAATACAAAGAATTATGAAAGAGAAAGCATAACTCTTCTAATATAAGAGAGTCTTTATTAAGATTAATAAAAGCTGAGAGTTAAATTAACTAATATAATTGATAATTTTTATTAAGCAATTAGTTAATAAATTAACGGCGAGAAATCCAAATACGTAAAATTAATGTGAAGATTTAGATATTGTAGTATGATAGAAGATAATGAAACTACTCATGATGACATGATTAACTCAGAATCTAATTTATAAGTTTGAAAATTCATTTAATTAATAAATGTATTGAATATGAGTATTACTAAGATTAATAGATACTCATTACAGCACTCAATTCATGCAGTAATTGTGGTAGTAGGAATAAACATATTAGACTCTATTGATAGAACTTATGTATTATGTGATGAGTGTAGAATGGTTATGGATAGAGATGAGAATGCTTCTATTAATAGTTTATAATTGTAACTGAGAAATTATATAGAAATTGCTTGAAGCTACGCAAGTTTAAAGACTCTTAAGAAGATATGGGTGATTAGAAATACCCAACCAGCAGCGGTTAGTATAAATAAAGTATATTAGTATAATCACTGCAGAGAAAGTATAAGTTGCTATAGATAGATACAAATATAAATAAAGCAATACTGAATACGAACTCAAATGAGAGGTAAATAGATATGAATGATTTTAATATCATCTATACCACATATTTTCTAAATCCGTAGAATTGATTATCTCCATCTCGCCTATTATCTAGTAGTAACAAGTGAGTTTATAGTTCTATAAGGAAAGGAGTAAGAGTATCAGGACTTTATCATTTTGGGTAATCAGTGCGAAGCATCATTCCGTGGTCTATCGCAACATGATTCATGGGAGGGTTTCTCTTCGACTCTTCCAGACTTAAATTGTCTAGAGGCTTTCGAGGTTCTCCGGACAAGGAGGACGAAGAGAAGAAGAAAAAGATGACGATTAGGAGGGTCGCCATCTTTCTGTTATATATAATAATTCTCCATCTTAAGCTTCACTAGCTTTCCATAAAATGCCACTCAGGACTTAATCCATATTTATTCTGGAATGTAATTAAGAAGCTCTTTTGAGCACTACCACCACCAAATATTCCATCTACATCAAAGATTTTCTCATAATACGAAATTAAGATTTGATTGTAATTTTCTATACTTCATCTCCCAACGAACCTCTCGTGAAGAGGTGTCTCCACACGCAATTGTTGATGGAGATATAGAAGAGTATTATTATCCATATGGCAATTAGCGTCCGGAAACCAGCACCCTAGGATGGTTGAGTTCATAAGATTTTCTTTCTGCATGCTCCACCACCATTTCTAATTACGCCTGATGCGAGATGTATTTTCCTTCTATAGTATCAATTTCATGTGAGATGCTCCTATAACTAATTCAGTATGACATATTCTCAGGAATTCATAAAGAATATCTGAGTCTCCTACCTGCAAGGGATTACTTGCTATACTAGCTCCTTTTTCTTATACATATCAGCTGATGCTACAGTGTAATCATCAAAGTTTCCACCTCATCAAAGATTTGGCAGTAGATATTCCATATGCCATGCATAAACACCGCAATCAACAAATGCATCACAATATGATGCTGGGATCCATTACAGAGTGGATAAATATTATGCATATCTCTCTTTCACATACTTGGTATAGTTACTGGGCAACCAAGCTCCATCATCTTTACCCTCTGATACAGATGAGTTTGCCAAGATAAGCTGCTGAGACCTCTTTGATATCCTTCCTCTGCAGAGTGCAACTCTTATAACTTTTATCTACAGTATTATTAGCCATTTATAAATCTACCTTCCTTTGAGATTATTTATTAGCATCATCCATTGTTCAGCTGATCGTAATCATCATCAGATTCGCTGCTATCTCCACCAATAGGATTTTTGGTACCCATAGTATCACTATCAAGATTAGCCCCAGCATATGGTGATAATTCTTTCAATCTTCTTTTTGCTGTTTTCGAAAATCATAATTTGATACTTTATCAATTATACTTCTGATTAGTATCATCGGTAGTATCACCGCATTTAAAGCTCTTTTTATTCATAGTTTTTCTAGCTTTATCTGCCGTTCCACCTAATATACTTTTATTACTTTTCCATTCGCATTTGCATCTGTTTGATTATTAACTGTATGGAATAATATCTTAGGAACTTCTGAGATAAATTTTAAATATATTAAATCTATAATGCTTTTGTATTTTCTAGCAACTCTTCAGCTTTAAGTTTTTCCAGTAGTGATCTCTGGATCTAATGCCATGCAGTCATTAATTTCTGGAGCATCTGCATCAACCTCTTTCTATTCATTGATCCTATATCCGTGCTTTAATAATATCAATGCTGTTGCTACTGGTATTGCTATCTTTAGCAGTAGTTTTAGCTTACCAACAGAGTTTCTCTTCTTTCAGATATCTTCCAATTCTAATATCTTTAAAAGATTTTCCTGTTTTCAAATTTTAATCTTAAGAGTTTTTATATCATTCTTAAGTTTCTATTAGTGGAGGTTTTGGATCAGGTACTTCTCTCTCTTCTTTAAAAATGGATTTTGATATGATTTTTTCAACTAAAGACAACTTCTGTTCTGCCTTGTGTTTCATAAATACAGATTTTTATCTTTTCAATCATTTTCTTAATCCATCTTATAAGATTTTTGACAACCTCGTATTACTCTCACCATCTTACCAACTATTCCTGGACTAGCTTTTTGTATTCTTAAATAGATAATCTTCTTCATGTTTATTAAGAACAAATCCTCATAAGTATAATCAGGATCGTCATAATTATCATTCTATGTAATCCATATAACTTTCTCTAGCTACTTCCATATCATACACATAAGCATAAAGTGATCTATTGCATCACCACACTTTTCTAATACCATATCTATAGCACGATTATATGTCTTTCCATTATGTGACTGTCGTAATCGTATCAAGTAGCACATTGGTTTTCCTTTCTTCTATTAATCATCTTACGAGTGTTTAAATTTCCCTATATATTTGAGGATCATAGATGTATTAATATATCATTTATTTTGTGACCAATAATAATTATAATAAATTGCTCAGTGGTTAAACTCTACGTAAATCACGAAAGGTGAGAAGCGATTATGGATAAAAATCCAAAATGCTGACATTACACCCTTTTAGTCTCGATAATGTATTAAATGTGGTTAAGAAACACAAAAGAAATCAAAAGAGTTAGAAAAGGCTGAAAAGCCAAGGAAAAATAATGAGAAAGGAGAAATAATCACGCAAAGACAAATAGTGTTAAAGACGTATTGGCTTCTATACAGTAAGCTAAAACAAATGCGAAAGGGTAATACGAGTAGCCAAATAGATTCTAACTGAGTAAATTTAATAACCTTATGACAGCATTCTGCAAACGATACAGAGTTTGTAGCAAAAGTAGTGCAGTCTGGAGATTCATTTGGAAGTAGAAGATGTATCTGTATCAAAGGATTTCAGAGAGTGGTGCAGAAGCAGTTAGTGAAAAGTTGTGTTGATTCTCACGATGCTGGTGCAGTTAAGCGTCAATACGATTTCCATTTTGATAATGTGCAGATACGAATCTGGTGAATTCTTTTATGACTGCTGTATCTCAACATCTCAATGCTGAAAATAAAGTTTGATTTCCTTTACAGAGAGGATTTGCTACAAACCTTCTTTCTCTCAGGGATGTAGAAGATAAAGGAGTCTACATATGAGGCTAAGAATCCTCTAACAGGAGAAGCTCTTGGTGCAGATTCGATCAAAGACAAAGAAAGCATAGGAGCTGATGAGTTGATCATCTGCACGGGTATGGCTTACAACTAAGAAGAGAATCTAAATATGGTAATGGTGGAAGTAGATTTAAATCTCCTTCCACTATCCTATAATACTTGAGAGGATATATATTATGATGATTTTAGATATTAAAAGTAGTACTATGCTGAGTTTTGGGCATGGAGCAGTATAACCGTAGTATTTCTGCTATATAGTACTACTATGTGCGAAAGATTCACATGAAACTATGATAAGAACTACTAAGTTGAGGATAATGAGAATGATAAGGAGTTTAATTTTTAACTTGATCGATTATTATTGATTATATCAGTACTTACTGTAGGAATGATTAGGATTTGCAAAATCTTTTTATTAGCATAATATATATATTACTATAGCAATATTGGATATAACAAGTACAATTTTAACAAGATTAAATAAAGTTTTAGAATAAGGGTAAAAAGAAATGAACGAAACAACGAATTTGGTAGGGACTTATGGATTTACTTTATAAATGTGGAGGATAGAGATTCGTTATTGATAAATGATGATCACTGATCATGTTGAATATGAGGAATAAAATTAATCCTACATTATTTAAATCATATGAGTTCTTCAACACACTAAACAACGATACTATCTCTTATATGATATTAAGTAGTATAGTTAGTAAGAGAACCCATATGCGTATTTATGGTAAACGAATTGATAAGTATATGAAAGATGAAGGTTACCAAATATAATAAATATAAATTTATATTTATTAGACATGGGAGATACATATGTGTTATAAACTTGAAATGCAAAGACTATATATCAGTATATCAGTTCTACCACTCAAATACTAAATAAATATATAACAGTGATTGGATTTATTATATCTAATATAAAAGAATATTTTATTTTAATGATAGTAGATTAGAGATATTCTATAATAGTGAATTTTAATTTAAAAGATTCATTTATAGAATTATTTATAAATGATAAATGTAAATGTCTAAGAGATTCTGAATATAGCTTATTGATGTATCGATATATCATTTAATAAAGAAGATATAGATGAGTTCTACCACAGTATCTGCAATGACTACTTAGTAGTTATTGAAATAATATTAGTGGAGAATTAATATAATCTACCCTTACTATTTTTATTTATGAAATCTGTGAACATAGATAATTTAGCATCTATATCTTTTTACTTGCATAAGTTTCTGGTTCATCATTTTCTGTTTCACCTATTGTAGAGAAATAATTAAATTTATTAATTGACTCTTTTCTATATTAAAATAATCATTTAATATACCTGTAGTTCTAGCGATTATCATTCTTTGAATAGGGTCAAACTTTCTAAACATATAAGCTATTTTCCCGATTAATCATCGCTATTATATTTAATATATCCATATTTATTAATCATATATCTCTATATAGTCCAGACTATATCTTTCTACCGTTAATCTACCCGATTGCAATAGCCTCCCGTTTCCACTTTCGTGTACTCTACTCGCTTCTTCGTATAAGTATTTCTCTTATACTATGCTTTCGATAGTCGTTGAACCTCCTCTATTATAAAATAGAATCTTGGCTGCTGATTGTCTTTCTCTTATTAAGAGTTAAGAGTTCCCAGCAATTAAAGAGGTTTAACGACGGCAATATATTTTTACCGTCAAAAATCTGCATTTTAAACCACAGAATACCTAGTGAGTGTACGCATTGTAATCCATATCGCTCTTGATTACATCTCTTATAGTCATTAATAACTATTGAATAGAAATTTAAAAGTAGATTTCTGTTTATCAAATACTTTACTCATCCTCTCTATCATATACTTCATTATTTCATATACTTTAGGATTTGAGACATTTGCTCTCCATATATTATATGCTTTTGATAATGTAGTACTCATCAACTTTCATTATATAATAAATTATCTTATACTTAAATATTTTCTAAGAATGTATTATAGATAACGATAATTCATTTGATCTCTTAAAGAAAGTTGGATCTGGTACTATTACATTTCTTGCTGTAAAATTTAAAAGAACCACCAAGAATATCTCCTCTTATTAATCCATTCTTTCCTGTAGATTCTTCAAAGTATATATCCCACATATTATTTACTTTTGTACTGAATTCTATTTATCATTAATAGTTTTTCAACTCGATTAGCAGTTAATAAATTTTTCAGTAACACTATATATAGTATTAACTAGTTTATCAACTGAACTAAAATAGAATGTATCAGATGTTTTGCTTGTGTCTCACTAGTAGATACTACAGGAATACTGTGAAGCAACACACAATACTTCTGTTTGAGTATATTCTCAACACTCTTTCTTTTTCTTCTTCTTGGATATGAAGTAATTTATAATTTCTTCAAATCGTTCATAGAACTCCATCGTACCTATTCCATAAATGGGGAAGTTATTTTTATATCAGAATAATCCTCTTCATTTAACTTTTCTACTTCACCATCTAGTGATATTTTTCTTTTCATATTTATAATATCACTAAATACATTTTTCCTATATTATCTCTTAATAGATTGAAATAATATGGAGAAATAATTCATTATTACCTAAACTAATCCACGCAGTCATTTTTATATTAGTATCTCTATACTCTACTTTAGTACCAAAATGGACAAGTTTTCTTCAAATAAACGAGGATTTAAAATGTCCACATTCACATCTATATCTTTCAATGAACTTTGTTCATCATCATAAGATGTACCAAATAATGGTGATTGAACCCATGTAATGATTTTGTTCTCTCATCATCTAAGCCACCAGTTTCTACTAGGATCCGTAAATAAGAAAACCAGTTCTTCGTACTCATATCACAATAAAATCTACTTACTCCCAGTTGTAACCTCAAGTACATATACACTTTGTTACCCATAACCTAAATCTCTTCTAAATAAATATTAGTCTACATTCTCGTGATAATGAAAATACTTATCTAATATCTACAAAAATATTATATAAGATGATATGATTTACTATGTCATCTTTTATATTAATTATATTATAATGCTCTATATATGGTTTTGTAGTAGGATGTATCTTAGGCATTGATCCTTTGCCAAATAATTCTCTTCTCATGCTCTTTCTGTCGTTTCTCGCTATTCATCGATGGTTCATAATTAAGTATATATATAGGTTACCCATATCATCAAAATCTTTCTTATATCTCTCTAATGCATAGCGTATAATTTAGCACCATTCAATACTGCATATGATCGCATTTAACTCCAGTATACATAGTTCCACCATTTAATATATCATTGCTATCTGTACCACCATAAATGGGATTACCAAATATATCACGAGTCGGTAATTTCGAGCTTCAAGATGTCTTAATCTTATGATGACTCTGTAATAATGCACACTGCTGTGCATCTTTTGGATAGTGTAAGGGAATTCGCGTAACTACTACTAAATAGAATCCATCTTCTGTAGTCATTGCCGTATGCTGGTCCACATGTCCTTATCTCCAAATAGAAATACAGGGTGTATGCAATCCTCATAGAGAATTTAGTATTCTCTTTGTCTTAGGAGTCTGTAATGCCACACTGTATACATTTTATTTTGATACGTCTACCTCGATTTGCATGACTTTATGCCTGCGCCTTAGCTAGTGCTTACAATAAAAACCACTCGCTCAACTGTATCTTTAGGAAAATCTCGATCTGACTTTCTAGGACCATAACTTTAGTCATTAGAAAACCACCATTAGAAATAGCTTGTCTGTCATATAGTCTCATTTCATATTATCTCTATCTGCTAGATTCTATATCGTGTCATAAACTATCTTATCAAAAAGCTTGCTTTCTCTGGTACAATATCATATAAAACGTCGAGGCACGTTCTTGATTATTTATATGTAAATTCATTATCTAGCATTGAGGCGAGGTTTTTAATAATTCATGTATCGTTTACCACCGTTTAGGATACTATGTATCTCAGCATTCAATTCTTCATGATATCTTTTCCTTACGTGCATACTCCCTGTCATCTTCGTCAGATACCTCTCTCTTCCAAATATAGTCTCGATTATTTTTGTGCAGCCGTTGTTTTCAATCTAATGCAGCCAATTTCATAGATGTAAATACGTGCCTCTCTTTATCTCGTATTTTCCTAAAAGAATACTGGTTCTATGATATATTATATCTCTATCTTCAAGATGTCTCGTTGAGTGGCATTTGCACTATATCATTTTATTGCCATCTTTAACTAATGCGTATGTTATATTCATTATTATCAGTTTTAATGGTGCCTAAAACGACCAACACACCAATATGGACGTTTTGTGAAAGTCAGATCTACTAGTTTTATAACTACAGTCAATCTGTCAAGAATATCTTGATCAATTTATCCATATCAATTTCTTATATTTCTGACTTCTTTCAATTGAAAGATGAGTTCTGCATCTTATTGAAGATATATCCTCTCGCATAGTATACTCCATTCCATACTATCATCTGAGTACAGTCTGTATTATTTCTAATATATTGCTTCCAAAAGCTTCTTTTATGATGCTGATGATATACCAAATGCTTCTTTGAAGGTATACTCACCACTACTTTACATGCCCTTGGATCTTCATCAACTCATCTATATGACCTGTATATTTTACCATCATATTTTGCAGTAAATATTTGAGTATATGCACAGTTAATTTAATACCATATTTATAATACGTATCTTTAGTTCTATTATCATTGGATAATTGATTATATAATTAATTCCTGTATTCACTTATATTAGATGCTTCAAAATGTGTCTCTTCATACATTTCATTTGCCTGTTGCTCAAGTGTAGTATCTCTATCTAAAGAACCACCAGGTAATTTATATTTACCCTGATCATTATGTAACTTTAATAAATACAAATTTATTATCTTTGATTATTATAGTTTTCTATTCTATTTTCTATATAGGTTATTACCGATTACCTTGACAGCATTCCATCTATCGTTTTCATCATAATAACCATTTAGAAGAATATTTTGTTTCATTATTCGCTTTTCTTCATTAGTAGCTATATTTCTATCTTTCCTTTACTATTAATTCATATTAAAATGTGGTCACGATGACTAAGGATTAACAATACTATTCGTGACATTAATTCTAAAGATCTTGTATACATATAATAATCATAATGGTCTTTCATTCTTTTAATTCTTCTAATGATGGAACGAATGTCTATCATTATTAATAATTTTTCTCAATACTGCATTGCTTTTATTAGTAGTATCTGCATACTTTATTATTTAGGTTTTTGTAGTCTCGATTATTCTTGAGTATATCTTTTGTGTATTCTTCATCATCTACTATATCTGACTTGCTATTTTGATGTATACTAAATATCCAGATTGTCATATAGTATTGAGCTAAGCCTAAATGTAAAGTCATCATATTTCTCATAAATACTATCTCTATATTTTTTCTTAATATATATTATTTTTAAATTATCTTCTTATCAGGTATCAACAGACTCATATATATTTCTACAGGTTCTTTTCAATTCATGATAAGCTAGTTTATTATCTTCATTGATTATCCCACAGCATTATATCATTACCTTCTATGCAAGAAATTTATAAACCTTTATAGATTTATCATAACTGTTCCATAGTACTTGATGTTTAGTATTTAATCCTCTTTAACACCTCTACACTAAATAATGCAGATATAATATAAATAACCATTTTAGCTATATGATTTGATTGCTTTAGATATATATGTAGATAATATTTTTGAAAAATATTGTTTCTTCCATAATAACTTCTTTTCTTATCTCCTTTCTCATTGCTTTATATTTTTCTTTTTCTTCTTTATTATCTTTAGTATTTCTGTATAAGCAATCTGTCTCACACATCTTTTTCTTGATCTATATTAATTCATTCATCACTTCTTGATATGAAGCTGTCTTTTATTTGCATCAATAAAACAAGTCTAAATTTAATGATTTTGTAGCCATTTTTAACCTAAATCCTTTCATTTATAAATTTTACTACATAATATATATAATAAAAATATTAAAATATGTATAACCAGTAACATATTTGTAACTCATAACCATTTTTCTAAAGTTAGCCTCATGAGTAATAAAAAGAAAGAGATATGAATTAACTTACATCTCTTCTAATATTACTCAGATACCATTTTAACTGTTTCACGTTTCTATATAATATAGAATATGGATTATTACAAGTCTACTTTTTCCCATAATAATCTGCAATACGTTGACCAGTTTCTGTATTGGTTATAAATGCACGTTTTTCCGTCTTTCGCACACTCCATATATATCATCATCATATAGAAGAATGCATTGTCTGGTACTATCTTTTTATCTTAATATATCCAATAACTTTATATTTTACGGATGTATCATTTTGATACTGGGGTATCTGATGGTTCATTTTCATTCTCGTCTTCTGACTTATCTCTAGGATCTCTTTCAACGATATACAACTCAGAATTTTCCAGATCAATTTCTTTTTGCAAAGGAAATACTAATGCATACCATTACTATCTCCCCTATTAAAACATCTCTCATTAGGATAGACCACCTCCTATATGATTTTATTTCTGGTCTTTAATGATTTTTGGTACTTTTAATTTTCTTTTCTATAACATCAAATGTTATACCCTTTTTTTCTGTTACTTTTGACTCTTCCGATCTTTAAATCTCCTTATTGAATAAATGCTAGTTATTAAGTTACATAAAAATATTATATAGTTAAAATGTATACCTTAAATTATTACCATAAAAATCTTATAGAAAGGAACATAGATGTATTCAATAAATGATAATACTGAAGAAAATTTTTGATATAGCTAAGAAAACATATGATTTTAATTAGTAAAGTATGTGGATTTTAATACGCTTTTAGCAGTTTGTTACAATAGAGTAGAAAAATAATAGGATCATCATGTAACTTGTTGCGGTGTGAGTCTGTCATGAGATTTCATATAGATATAGAAGATAATGGAGTATATATCTAAACATCAATGCTTTATTGATAATGAGATTAGATGTATGTCTCCAACCTACTACTGTAATCATAAAAACTGTCCTCTTTGAGGGTACTTGTACAGAGCCTATATGATGATAAAAATAAAATATATCCAACACGGAGTAATATTGAGTAAAAATATGAGTTGATGATACAAGTACTAAAAGAACTAAATATTTATAGAAAGTGTAGGTGAGCATTAAAATGAACTGGGACAAAGTGTTTGAATTAATGAAAAAGATGAAGAGTGAAATCTTTCATATCAAATACTCAGTTGATTCTATTAAAGAATCTTTATCATCTCAATTTGATTATCCATTAGAATATAAGAAATACGATTATATTAAATCTTTTATAGATAAATGATGTTATGTAGAGGATAACATGAGTTGATACAGATTTAGAGGATATGGAAAATGCTAGAGATGAATTCGTTGGATAGTTATGAAACTATTTGAAGATTATTTATCTACAGGATTTAATGATTTAGATAATTTTCGATAACGATGAGCAACATAGATGCATAATTCATCTCCTATTTATTCTGCATAAAAGAATATAAAGAAAATTTTGTTAATGTAATAAAGAACTTTTATTGAAGATCATTCTAATGATATGACAATAAGTTTGAGATTGAAAAGATATGTTACTACTAACAATGAAATCAGAGATTGGAGATAATCACAGATATTAAAATATTAGGTAATTCTAAAAGAAATGTATTGATTATGCTTTTATAGAGTTAAGAGAATTAGATAATATAGAAGCATTTTTAGATATGTGTGAAACGGATGAACCTAGGTAGAAATTAGATGCAGTAAGGAAATACTATAACAAGGTTATTCTTACTGGGTAATTTTATTGATAACTACTTAGATATGGTTGATGTGATTTCATATCAGAGATACAAACAAAGATTAGGAATTATATACTTAAAAGTATCCTAAGAGATGATTTGTAAGTTAAAAGAAATAGTGAAGAGAGATAGATGACGATGAATCTATATAATATTTCTATGTGATCAACTAAACGAAATGTTATTTATTAAGGAAAGGAAAATAGTTATGTTTGGAAATCAAAATAATCAAAAGTAGTAATGGGAGGAAATAATTTTAGTCAGATTAATGTAACTACTAAGTTGTATAGTAGTTATTCTGATGAGTCTGCTCTAATAGTATCTACATGGAATGAGCAAATATCTATTAGATTAAAATCCGTTTAGAGGAAAATCTCCCAGAGGGTGTTCCTGTATGCTCACAAGATAATAGAGTGTATAATGACGGCATTGACAATGGATAATGTATCTGCGTTACTTTGAAGGAATATATTCAGTTATATATCCTGCATTGGTAGATAAGAAAAGTGCTAATATTGCTATTATTAAGGATCAACAGCTAATAAAGAAGACTTTAGTAATTTCTACAGATGGCAGTGATGTTTTTATGACAGTGTATGTAGGAGTGGGTGATGATGAATTCTGCTAAGGCTGAAATTCTATCACTCATAGGTTTAATAAGAAAAGATGGATTAAGGTTATGAACTCTAATGGTGAAGGAGAAATTCATGAAGCTAATGCTGATTTTATAGCATTTAAAGAAAAGCTTAATGAGGTATAAGCTATCATCTGCTATAGTTCATGTCATTTAAGAAGAATGACGCATAAGAATTGCCCTTATATGGAGTAATCGTACATATAATAATTCTAGTAATGCAGATTATCAAGCTTCAGTTGCAAATGTGGTACAAGTAATATGAGTGATTTTATACCATTCAATTAAACCCATAATTATAGAGTAATGATAATATCATTACTCTATAATATAGGAGATATGTCAAATGAGTTTAACACAAAAAGCGGTATCTAAAGTATTTACGTCAATTTCATTCTCCATTTTGCATCGTAGTGATACCAGTAATAGAAATACTAATGATATCATTACGACCATTAGGATTTGATTTATTACGAGTTATGAGAACTTCAGATATATTGAATAAACCAATGGATGATAGGTAGTATACAGAATATTTCTAATATGGAATTATTTGAGTGGGTACTTATATAGAGATGAGAAATCAATGTATTTTAAAAATTTTTGAATTAGATGAAGATGTTTTTAAAGACATAGAAGATGAATTTGATTGGTTAGATGATTTTTTATAAAGAAATTGATACATTGAATATACTGGATATAGTAAATTAAATATAAAAATTTATGAAACTTTACCAATCTATATGCAATCAAGATTTAATAAAAATGTATGTATATACTGACAATTATTCATCAGCTATAGAAAATGATATTAAAGAGAATTTTATGTATTAAAGCTACTTATATATATAGTGATTTTTAGAAGCTCTTTAAGAGATATAATATCACAAATGATACTTATATACTTAGTGATATATTAAAAATAAATGATTTGAAGAGAATAATTTATTAGAATATTCTTCTATATTATTAGCTGAAGGATATGGATATAACTTTGTAGTGGAGAACCATTGGTAGATTTAGATGAATTGATGATAGTACATTATTTAAAAATATTTTATTTGCTTTAACCCAACAGATATAATTGTGAGTATGAACCTATATTTAGTTAATAATATTTTTATACAACATCAAATTACTATCTCATAATAATAAGAAAGGAAATTTATTTTATATAATAATGGCTATACCAACAAGTCTGTAATAAAAATATATAATATGATAGAATTTTCAAAATTAGTTGGAAAAGTATTGAGAATGATACAATGTGTATAATAAGGTAGGTGTATGTGATTAAAAACTATCAAACTAAGAATTTATCCTAATAAACTCAACTTAAGATTATTAATAATACCTTAAGTGCTTGTAACTGTAAAAATAAATATTTAGAGTATAATATTAATATAGTAAGAAAGGTGAGAAATTTATTACAGGATTTGATTTTAGTAAAATAATTAATAAATTAAAGAAAGAAGATAGTAAATATTCATGGATTAAAGGTATTAGTAGTAAATAAAGCTATACAAGAAGCTATAATATCTAAATATAGGTCATTTATATCTTTCTTTAAAGAATGAAAAAGGATTTCTAAATTTAAATCTAGGAAAAGAATGAATAAAGAATCTTATTATTTTATCAAAAGATAATATTCATTATATTAGTAAAAATATAATTAAATTACCTGAGTTAAAGAAAATAAGAATAACTAGTGATTCATTACCAAATAGAATACTATCATATCTGGTAGAGATTGTACGTCATTATAATAAGTATTATGTATTATTTTATTATAATGAAGATAATGATAATAGATGATATTAAGAATGATAACAAACTAGGTATTGATTTAGAGTTAAAATTGTGCTACAATATATGAGTGGGTATAGATGTCATCATTATAAACACTTTAAAGATGATGAGAAATATAAAAGACTTGATGAAAGAATAATTAAATTACAAAGGATTATATCTAAGAAAGTAAAAAGTATAATTATGGTAAATTATTAAATGAATACCTAGATAAATATCATAAAGAACCAAATGAAATACAAAAGAAAATTATGAAAGGAAAAAGCCACAGCTCTTCTAATATAAGAAGAATCTTTAATAAGATTAATAAAAATAAAGATTAAATTAACTAATACGAGATAACTTCAGTATAAATTAGTTAATAAATTACATGGCAGAATCAAGCCATCTAAAATTAATATTGAAGATTTAAAATGTTAGTGATATGATAGAGACGATGATACAAATCCATAAATTGCATAAAATTAATCTCAGAATCTAACTTTTTATAAGTTTAGAATGCATTTAATTAATAAATGTATTGAATATGATATTAAACTAAGATTATTTGATACTTATTATCCATCTACTAAATTATGTAGTAATTGTGGTCATAAAAATAAGCATATTAGACTTATAGATGAACTTATGTATGAGATGAATGGGATTAGTTGTAGATGAGATGAAAACTCAGCTATTAATATTTATAATTGTAAATCTGAGAATTATATAGAAATCGCTTGAAGCTACGCAAGTTTAAAGACTCTATAGAAGAGATAAGTTGAGTAATTAACTGTAGCAAATTTATTTATTATGAGAGATGAGAATACAGGAGAATGGTTAGAGCCTGAAAGAGGAATTGATTTAAGTACTGCTGAAGGTAGACTATTTAAAAAGAACCAGCAATAAATGTAATTTCAAAAGAAGAATTTGAAGTAAGAGTGAAAAGGTATTTAATTTATTATGGAAAACTCTTTATAATCATTTGGTCCATATGGAGCACCTACATTGATTTGTAAATATCCATATGAGACATATGACAAAAGATGGATTTACTATGCGAAGAATCTATCATTTGATGCAAGTGAAACACAAGTAGACCAAGCTATATCTGATATGGCTGAAGAGATATGTGTAGATTGAATTATAGTGTTGGTGATGGTCACCACTGGTGCTATATTGCTACTAATAGTATTTACCAAAAATTATAGTAAGAAAAGAAGAATGTAATGATAGATTTATTCTTCCTAGAGATATAATTAAGAAATATGATGTTATTAAGAATGATATTATCGAGAAAATTGAAACAGTAAAGCTAAACCACAGACAAAAGAATATAGATGAGTTATATAATAATATAAGAAATGTAGTTTTATATTTCAAGTAATGGCAATGAATTAATTACTGATTATATTTCTGATTTATATAAAGAAATTGGGTGACCTGCTATTTCATGTATCAAAAGCTCATGATGGAATAACTAAGAAGAGATTAATTAATGGATATGAGATGAACTATCTCTAGTGCAGATAGATTATATATTAATAGCGATGAGAAGACAATGGAATTATCTGAGCAGATATAATTATATTTGCTCATAAAGTATCTGAGAGTACATATAAGAAGATTCTCAAACCATCTGAGTATTCAATCAAAGATGAGAGTAGACATCTTATTGTATGTGCACCATGCTATGATGGAAATGCTCTTAATACAGCACAGCACTCAGAGTTAAATAATGAGTATAGAACTAAACTCATGATGATTAATGGTATTAACTAGATACAGAGCAATATCTCTCATACTAGAAAATTGATTAATGATTTTTCTGCATAGTAGTAGATACAGATATTATTGATAGAAGTAAAGAGAAGTATATTATAGATAAAATTAGATTCAGGAGTTGAAAATTCATTCATTATTCCAATTAGATACAAGACATGTGCAGGAACTAAATGTATTGCAAACAAATAATTCAGATCCTGTTACATATATCTATGGAGAAGATAGAAATTAGAGATAATTTTAAAACTCTTGATGATTTTTATACAGAAGATGAAAATGTTATTCGTGTGAGGATATACTAGAAATTGTTCATTGGATTGACTTATTCTCAATTTTACTGATTTAGTGTGTCGATAAGAATAGATATAAAGCTATAATGGCAGAAGCTAAGGAACTTCTTGAAGAAGAGAAAAGAAATATCAAAAGTTGGCACTGATAGAAGTAAAGTGAATGATAAGAAAGATTGTATATGCCTAATCTGAGAATGGGTATAATTAGTTGGGTAGCAGAAGTGAAGTGATCATGAGTATGTTAAAAGATGCGTTGATGATGCTGTTAAAGCTGCTGAGAGTGCATATAAGTACGGAACTATTTTTAGGCTGTAATATTAATCTACTCAATCTATCAGTGAAGTATTAATTGATACAACTAATGGAACTGATAGATTATTATTGGAAAATTCTATATGATGGATTTAAAGATGTATATAAGACAGTATTATCAAATGCTTTTCCTGATATGATATTTGAAACAGATACTATCAATATCGAAAAAGATATAAAAAGAATATGTAGATGAGCATATAGGAAATTTTGATGAGATATTTGACGATATGGATAAAAGCAAGAGAAACAATTGAATATTGTGATTTTGATAGCTTTATCTTTACATAATTTTATTGTGAGAATATTTCTTTATTAGTGTCTGAAGTATTTGATATATCTAAATTTAGATTTTCTAGTGATGTGAATTAATTCACTACAAACAGATAGTGAAATATTGACAGCTACCATAGATTTGATATCATTATTAATAGTAGGAAATCAGATGGTTTGATTTACACAGAAAGGAAATTTCTAATTTTTAATATAGAGGATAAAAATATGCCATTATTCAGTAAATATCAAAGCAATAGCTGAATTTCATGCAGAACCCTTTTAGAAGTAGAGATAATAGAATAAAAATCTGAGGTTATGAGGAGATATAAAAATATATCTCTTCCATAAAATAGTCTATAAAGCTGCTACTAAAATGGGGATGATTATTATATTCATTGTAAAGTTCCAAGTGAGTCAGCTGATAATATACTGTATGATGTAGTATGTAGATTTTTACAGATAATATTATTACAAAGACTAATAGAATGCTTACTGGATATAATGTGATACTCTTTTCAAACTCTCCAGGATTTATGTATAAGTATGCATATATTTATAATAAAGCTGGATATTTAATAGATCATCTATATGATAGAAATAGATGCATCATATATTAACACACCACCTAAAGATAATCCAGAGATAAAGAGTTATGAAAGTACTATATATTATACGATGTGAGGTTTTTATTAGATAATAGATATAGATTTTTAAGTAAGAACGAGTGAAGTTCAAAGTAAAGTTAAGTTTGATAAAATTCTTTGAATTCTATTAATGATTAAAACAACTAAACTTCAAAGATATTTAATAGAGAATGGAGAAAACTGGTCAGTATATTACTAAAAGATAAAATAGTGAGAAAGATACAGGAAGATAGAAAAGAGAAACAAAAACCTCATAAGACTGGTACATATGTATCAAGAGTTCCTAAGAAGACTGCTGGTGTTAGAGTTTCAAAGGTAACTAAGAAGACTGCCACTAAATCTACTATTAGAAGGATGATGATTAAATCATATATTATCTTTTGGTAATAATATAAATTTTATCAAGAAAGGTTATGGTTATGGAAGGTAATGGAAAAACATCAAAATTTATAGAATGGAAACCTAATGAAGATGATCTGATATGTAAACAAGATGGGAAACTTATAGTTTGCTATTTTGAAAAAGTATTTAGTCACGATGAGAAATTATCTATATATGATAGATTTCTTATAGGAAGGGATAGTTATGTAAAAACAGCTAGATCAGATTATCAGATATATAAATTTCTTTATGAATGATATGATGATGATAATGAACTAGTGACAGCTATCTAAAGATTAAATTTGCAGTAGATAAAGAGAATGCATTTGGTCCAGAAGACTTAATGAGTTATAAATCATTTATCTACAATATTCTATTTACAAATTCTGTAATAGAAAAAAATTAATACTATGGTAGAGAAAATTATTTGGATGATATTGGAGCAAGTACCGTGATAAGAAATATTCAAAGATAATAAGAAATATTTAGAATCATTAGAGTTTACTAATAATCATATACAGATATTATTAAAGATATCAATAGTAATTAAATTAATGGTACCAGTATTATTTCATTTTATCCAAAAAGAATAAATTAAAAATCTAATGAAGAAGATTTCTATATAACTTCTATGATGATTTATTTGATTTATTTGGATTTGCTACAAATTGGACATCATACGATTCTAATAATAGAATTATTGATCCTAATGTAAGTAATGATACTGTTAAGAAATTTGCAGTAGAAAATAAACTACCAATAGTATTAATGGATAAAGGATATAGGGATGTGAATATGAAATAAAGATACTGGAGAAATTTGTTATTTCTTAAAGAAGAGAATTAATATGTATAATAAATTATATGCATATGTAAAAACTAAAGTATCTGAAAATGAAGTTAATAATAGTAAAATGTATGATCAAAGAGCTATATTTGAGATGACTTAGTAAATGTAATAAATTACTTTGTTAAAAAGATATTGATTGCAGATACTATGATGAAATATAGATTTAATGAAATCTGGGATAAAGCAGACTAAATCATATAAAGAGAATATAGTAGGATTTAATAAAACTGTAGTAAAAATACCAGTTAATGTATTATTTAAAGCTCAGTATATAAAGAACCCATCTGGATAACAAGTACAAAAGAATTCAGAAGGATTATCATCTGTTGATAAATCTTAATGAATCAAAATAAGATAGATGAAGGTTCTGTTATATTAAGTGAAATAAATATTAAGTGTACTATAGATATGATTAAAGAATTAATTGATGTTCCTATTACTGAAGAAGAGATTCAGTATTATATGGATAATCATCATCCTGATTATATTCTAGGTACAATTAGTATAGCATACTATACTAAATTCTTTTAGTAGTTATAGAGATTTAAATCTATTAAGATTTAGAGATTATATAGTATTATTATTATTACTAAGAAGAAAATTACTTATTGATCTTGGATATGAAGAAGATATAGATGGAGAATTGCATTATGCTGTGTTACCATATAATAAGTGGTAATGTAATGGATAAGTAAATACCAGAATAATAAGAAATAATACATTTATCAATGAATTATTTAATAATAGTGATTATAATGAGTTGATTAATAGTAAGTATGACTTATTGACAACTATAAATAATGAGAGTATAATAAGTATATTATCAGGAATAATAAATACTAAATTTACATATGTAACTTATGAAGCTCAAGATTTAACTGGGAAAGAAATAAATTATAATGTAGATAAAAGTATCGTCAGAATTATTATTCTTATTGAATTCCATATAAAACTATATATTAGGTAGTATAATATTATACTACCTAATTTTTGTAATAAGGATTTTTATATGAGAAGGTATTGTTTTATGATTGCAATGCTGTATTATTTATATTATTTATTATGGTATAATATCCATATACACATTATATCTTGGTGAATAAGAATTTATATGTTCCTTATTCACTAAATCCGTATTTTTATATATATATAATGATATACTATTTTTGTGTAATGAATAAACTATATATAGTTTATCATTATAAGTTACTATATGTTTTTGTTTTAAGAGGGTTTGGAGATACACTCGGAAAAGGAGTTCTTATGTCAAAAGAATGTTAAGGATGCTGCAAAGGTTGTTGTTGGAGTTACTGATGAGGTTGGAAAAGACCTTCTTATATATGCAGCGGTAGGTTCTGCAGTCTAAAGACTGCTAAGGAAATAAAGTAAAGCCAGAGATTACTTCGATAAGAAGTAATCCGATTTTAAAAAGATAGAAGTAAGGAGGTGATGAATACGCTTTCTATCTATTTTAATTACTAATCGTTAATATTTGAATTGTGAAAGGGAACTTAGAAAAATGAATAATAATCTTTTTATTATCGGTATATGTAGCAGGCAATGTAAAAAGTTTCTTAGCTTGTGTAGATATTGATAAATCAAATTTAAATGATGTAATAAATAAAATAAAGAAATATATAGTACTGAAGCAGTTCCTATTTATTTTTGCAATACCAATGTTAAAACCAGGTAATATAGTGAGATACTCTATCATATACTTATGATTTTTATCGAATACTATGAAGAGATACATCTTTTTGATTATATGATTAATGATTATAGAATAATATCATTTGAAGAAACTAATCATCGAGTTAATAAAAATCTAATATAGAATTAAAATTAGTATTACTTGGAAATATAAAGGATATGAAAGAAAAAGTAATAGATAATTACATTAATATGTATTATCCACTAGCAAAGATAAATAAAATATATGCAAATAAAGATAATGTAAAAAAAGTATATTAGATCTTATTGATAACAGATTAAATACAATAATAATTACAGATGATTTAGACTTAAATACAATTATCATGTTAAGTAAATATATGATTAAGATACGAATGATTGATAATGAATATCATTTATACAGTGTTGATATGTTATATAATAAATTGACTATAGAACTGATTGTAATGTAAAATTATAACTATATCATTTATTTAGTAACAAAATAAATATTAGTTGACCTATCGGCTTAACGGGGAGATTGGAGTAACTATGTTAGAAATTAATAATGCTGTTGGAAGTCTTGAGAATGTATTCAGAATGGGTAGAGTTAGTAAAGGTAATCATACTCGTAAATATGAGATTCACTTAGTATTGAGAATGGAAGCAACCATAATTGTTCTCATGACATATTCTAGTGGTATTAGTGGGCATAGTGGAAATATTTCTATGGGAACTATTAAATTTGGTTGGAATAATGACTCATGGAGTTTTTACGGACTATTTGATAGATAAGGAATACTTTAAGATATTTATAAATATGATTAAATGTGTTGAAAAGGAATTTGAAATAAAAGTTGCCTGAGACACTATTTAAGTAGTATTTTGTTAGAACCAGGATTGGATCTTGGTTCTTTTTATTTATATCAAAGGTGGTAGAAAAATGACAAATGAGAAATTAAATTAGCATTTATAGATTCTTTGTATGGTAGGGGAGAATATATAAAGGCAGGTTAATGAGATACAATATAGAACAAGATGTCCTTTTTGTGGTGATAGTAAAAAGTAATTTGAATACAGGTCATTTATATATTAAAATAAACCCTGATGATAATTACCCTATGGTGTATCATTGTTTTTAAATGTGAAGAAAGTGGTGTTGTAGATGATAATCTTTTTATTAGCTTTTAAATATAGGGGATATAAATTTAAAGTCTAATATTACAACTTTAAATAAAACTAGTGATAGAATAAAAAGGTCAAAAGTTTTTAACTGATGATGAAATAATTAATTTTAATTATAAATTACCAGAGGTTAAAGATTATAATAAGATTAAATATATAGAAGATAGATTAGGATGCAATCTATCTATAGAAGATATTGAGAAGTTTAAAAATAATAACTTCATTAAAAGATTTCTTAATATATAATAATATTAAAGAAATCACTACGGAAAATTATATATGTCATAATATAGAAAAGAATTATGTTGGGTTCTTATCATTTGGAGGACATACATATTATTCAGAGATGTTACTAATACTCAGCAATATAGATGGATTAAATATGCAGATACTAATGATAGTAGAGGTTGTAAATTATTTTATTCTATTAGTAATAGTATTGATATATTTACTAGAGATAATATAAATATCAATTTATCTGAGGGAGTGTTGGATATTCTATCTGCTTATAGAATTTAAATTATAATAGAGTAATGACTTAGATATTGCTGTATGTGGTAAGCAATATTTATATGTATTGAATACATTGAATAGTATGGGGTTTTATTGGTAGTAATATAAATTTAAATATATTTAGCGATAATGATAAAGTATTTAATAATAAAAATAATAAACCAACTAATATTGAATATTTTAAGAGTTATTACATAAGAATAAATATCTTTATAATAGCACTAATATTTATTATAATTTAATAGATAAAGATATTGAGTCGCTAAGGATAAAATTAAATTAAAGAAATATAAAATATAAATAGAATACATAGATAAATTCTATGTATTCTATTTAATTTAGTCTAGCTGTTGAGTTGCTAGAGTAATGCAGAGAGAACATAAGCTGAATCTGTATATTCAACCATATTATATCCTTTATGATATACTTCTGTTCCATCTCTATCTACAATAATAGGTTTTACTGTTTCTCTATATGTACTGTATGTAAGCCATAGTGTACTATACCTTCTAACGTCTTCACTCTCTTATATGCACTATCTAATGTTTTATATTGTTGGAATGATGCTTCTACTGAGGTACTATAGAATTATAAGTTTTTCCAAATACTTCTTTTTCAGTAGGTAACCATATAGGGAGTAAGAGTATTCATTGGTCTATGGTCAATATATCAACGCTATTCATATAGTAATCCATTTTGCTCTAGTGACTCATAAGTACTATAATCACTTTTTAAAATATTGGGTGGCTTCTATCTATTCCCCAATAATTTCTTTTTAGGGACTCCTGTTTTAAAAATTGAGGTATATTTAAATTATTTAAATACATATATATATTTTGTATGATTCCTTTATATAATGTATTTAAATTCATTTCATCTAGCTAGACGTATTTTTCATAGTAGATTCTCCTCTGTATATATATGGATGCAGTATAATAATATCAGGAATAACCTCATCGCTTATAGCATCAATAAATCCATATGTTTTTACCATTAGATGGATCTCTCCATGTTTGACGATTTAATCTCATATGATATAATACCTTATAACTCTTTGCATCAGTTATTAAATAATAATCCCCATCATTGAAAATATTTATAAAAATCTCTTACAATATTTGGAGACCTTAATAATGTAAGTAAATTACCATATTCTAGGTCTTCCAGGCTGTCATAGTGTATTACCATTTATCATACCAATACATTTACCAACGTTATTATTACTTAATGCTATCCAATCAGGAGAGTACATTCTAGGAGAACGATTATCTGATACTAAATCACTACCTGGATCTTCTGGTAATGCCATAAAGAATTGACCTTCAAAAGTTCCAACAGTACCTCTCTTATGCATTTCATGTGAGTATGAGTTCTATTTCATTAGGTATTGCTAAAGTTCTATAATGATAATCAGCAGCCTCTGCATTTTCTATCTAAGTAAAAATCAACGCTACTAAAAATCTAAATCAAAGAATTCTGTTTTGAGTATATTATCTTTATCTATATGAAATGTAACATCATTGTTATTTTTATCTTTTTAATACATATCTTTTCATAAATCACCTACACTAAATCTTATTCCAAATATAGGATGCATCATATTTGGTTGAACCACTATACCATCTGTTGGTATAGTATTATTATGAGTATCTATACAAATAGGACTAAATGATTTATTTTGATATAGGGATGATGTTATTGTTGGTATTCTTTTTACCACAATAATTAAATGATCTATTTTCAACCATTCTAAACATTGGATATTGTTCACAAGACATTGCATCGCATTTAGATCCTGCATAATCATATCCGTATATTTCACCTTCGTATAATATACCACGCTTTCCTAAACTAACAAAGAGATGTACTATTCGCATTATCATAATATATACCATAATCATATCCATGTATATCAGGTTGTTTAGTGTTTTTATTAATAGTTCTAAATGGGACTTTCTTATATTTATCTACTATATGATTGAGTGAATGATGAACTAAATCCATTAACTGGGTCTTCTAATAATGGCATTATATAATTGTCCCCATGTCTTTGATGTAGTACATACCAAGTATAATTGGTATATCTCCATTCTCTGGGATTTTTATCATTACTATATAAATCTAAATTAAAGAAATCATTTATACTATTCATAGGGAGATTTATTAGGGGTATCATTAGGATTCCTCAATTCTATTTTTATTACATATTAAATCAATACATAGTATTTTATGAAACTTTTTAGTTGCTATATCTGTAAATGTATGCATATATGCATTAATATTTACTATAAATTTATATTTAAGAGTCTTAGTAAATACTTCTATCCAATCACCATTTTGAGCATAATTCTCAATAACACCTTTGAGCTAAATAATTTGATAATTCGTCAGGGTTATATCTACTATCTACATAATTATCATAATCTCCATCTACATTAACTCTCATTATACACATATTAGGTCTTACCCTAGATATCATCATAAATCTTGATGGAAATTCAAAAGCATCTATGGTTTCATGCTCATATTTTTCCCTTTAGATAAATAAGCTATACAATTTCTTATCTCTAATTAATGTATGATTTCATATTCTTTATTCTTATCATAACGATGGGAATTTATAACTTTTAATCCATTTTCTGGGTATTCTTCTTCTAATAAATATCTCACTTTGAGATAAATATCTTCTAAGTATTTCCCTATAACTCAATCCATCTTTTTCATTATAAATAATATCTGTAGCATCAGTTTGAATAGTCAGTCTATTGCCATACTTATCAATAAGACGATGGCTTCGGACCAGTTGCTACAATCAAATCCCTCCTTATATAATTCTAAAACATAATAAATGTGAAATTGGTTCTTTGGTTGACATAGTTTCAGTATTACGAGGAATACCATTTTCATCAATATATACAGATCCAGGTGAATGTTTGACGAACGACTATGTTATATATTTACCATAATCGGTTGGTTTTTGATGTATTAAATTTTTCATTAAATCGGTTAGCATATTTTCTACGACTACCATTTATTCTAAAAAGTAGAATATTGCATACACGATCCAGCATCTTTAGGTTTGTCAGATAATATAGGATATCCAAATATTTCAGCTTCTCTAGGTTGCCAATATTTTTCCAATATTTATATTATTGAAATTATCTATAGTGTCTGAACTAAATATCTTTCTATCAGCCATTCTACAATATTTATCTTCAAGAACTAATAACTTTAGTGGTATCAGTACTATCAGTATTATTATTTAATTCAACTTCCAATCTAATAGAAGCGTCCCATATATATTCATTGTTTTGTAATGGATTAATTAATCCACATAATGTAGCTTCATCATTATCGTAACTAGGATCATAAAAATACACCAATATTTAAAACTTGTGATACATTGTTTCCTCCAATACGAGATCCAAGGGTATAATCTCATCACTAATTGCATCAATATGATACGGTATAAGACCAACGGGACCGGTTTCTCTCGAATTTCTATACTGGTCTTCCCCATAAGAATAATCATAATACATATAAAGTTTAATCTCATAGTATATAAATATCCATCTATAACTAATTCAAAATAATCGTTATCTCTTATTATTTCATTTTATTATTTGTCGTCTATACCAATTCGTATTATCGCGTAATTCATCCATCAATATAGTGGGATCTATGCCATATTCGCTGGTGACGGTTGATCCATGTATTCTAAATAAACACATTGGTCCGTTTGGGCGATCTAATCTAAAAAGTGACTACTTGTTGGAATTACTGGTAATGATCCAATAACTTCATCAGTATTCATATAGACTCCACCTTTATATCTACATACAATATTTTTTTCACGATATTTTCGATGTACCGTTATGAATTTCCCAATCATACTTACTGGTATCGTTTGAACCATCTCCATATATTTGGAATTGATGAACACCATCATTTTTAATAGTATCATAACCCCTGTTTAATTTTTCGTATTAAGTCGAGTATCGATTCACCATTATGAATAATATATCTATCCCATGTACTAAATTCAACAGGTGTCCTGTCTTTTCTACGAGCTTTATATAATTTCATAATCTATCCTTCCTTAATTTGTCTCAAAGCGTCCTATTGAAAACATAATGGCATATATATATCTTTATCATATGAATTACCATTACTATTAAGTAGATCCATAGGTAACATAGTACCATCTTCACTTACGACACATGGATATTTTGTATTTTTTTATACATAGTATAAGTTGCTTATGGTTTAGGAACACCATTAACAGTTTTTACTCTTTTTATATGCAGTATTTAATGATTTTAATTGTTGAGAATCTGATTCTATATATCCATCAATTATACCATATGATATTCCAAATGCTTCTTTTTCAGTAGGAAGCCAAAAACGAAACGATGCATCATTAGAACCTACTATTTTTCTAGTATGTTCATAATCGACGTTATTTGATATATCATTAATATAACTACCACTCTATCTAGTCGTTGAAATCTACTATATGCTCCAATATGCACCTTTTGGGTTAATAAGACCTAATAACATATTTGATACAAACGTATCATCATAGCGTTGCAGTAAAATTCCCATTTTACTTATTTCCCATATATATTCATTATCAATATTATCACTAAGCCCCATATCCGTCATTCTCTACACCAAAAATCTGTATTTATCTTAAACGATATATATGGTATTAACTCATCACTAACGCAATCAATTCGTCTAATAGTAGAACCACGTTCGTTTACAATTTCTACATAATTCATACGCATTTTATAAAAATTATGCTAGAATCTTCTACTAAAAATAATCTCCATCATTAAAATATTGATAAAACTTTACCAAATTGTAATGTGTTCATGACGATACTAGGTAATCCAAAAGAACCATATGTTTTGAATCTCGTTATATCTCCATCACTATTATCATTGAATGGATAATACGCAATACATTTACTGCCCCCAAGCATCGGTAATAGCAACCCATTCGGATGAGTACATATTAGGACTTTTATCAACAGGTCTATCAGTCAGTATACTGTCCGAACGTACTGTATTCATGAATAGCTGATTGTTAAATTTAACAACATCTCCCTATAAAATATTCTTTATTAGGATTATATTCTAATGGATCGTTATATTTTAAACAAAAATTTGATCTAAATCTTTGTGTATGCATTTATATTATCTTCAAGAGATTCAAATGGATAATTTGTACAAGGAATCAGTATCACCAAAGATCGCTATATCAGATGCATTAAGTTTAAATGAAATTTCTTCATTTTTGACGATTTACTAATATATGATGTTTCATATTTCTCCTTTCTATACAAAACCTAGTTCCAAACCATAGGAAAAACAGAATCTCTGTACGCATTCGTATATATTTTAGATATATTATTTTTTTATCATTATAGGATTTAAATCTAGTTGACTATATTCTGGATATCCTTTATTTTTTTAGCATGAGCTGATACTAATGATGAAGTCAATATTCCTAATCTTCTACCATTAACAATAACTTGTCTATTATCATATTTCTCAAATATTGGATATGTAGCACACATCATAGATTCCTCTAAACTACTAAGGGTTCCAAATGTTTTTATTTCTCCTCGTATAAAATCCATGATCTACCAAGATTCACATTTGCAATACCATAATCTGTTTTATTAATGATATTATCATTTTTCTTATCAAAATTTCTTACTATTACATTTTTAAATTTCTCCACTATATGAGTAAGAAAATTATCACTGAATCCAAATGCTAATCTATTTCTATAGAATATAGATTTTAAAAAGCTATGAGTTAGATGAAAAGAAATCACTCAATATGATATTATTTAATCCATCCTTAATATTAATATTACTAATTAAATTGGTATCTAAATTAAACCAACTTGATCCTACCAAAAGCAGTTTTCATTCGTTAATTTTAATTCAGTGCATATAAAATCTATACAATGTGTTTTATTTTTCTATACCAGGGGTTATAACAAGCATCCACATTTGCAACGAATTTAAATCTTCCATATAGACACTCTACCCATATATAATCACCATTATTGATTAATCCTATATATTCTCCACTTTGTAATAATTTACTAAAGAGAATCATATGTATATCCATAATCGGATGTTATTGTGTATTCTTTTGTACCTGTATTAAATTTTTCTTCTAATAAACATATATTTTTTTAGCCTAGGTGATAATGGTAGCCAAAACTGAGAATTATCTTTAGGGCTCATTATATGTAGTATCTTTTATAGATATAAAAGTTTGATCATTATGAGTTAATATCGTATTTTTCTTATATGGTTTACTATGAATATAATCTTCTTTTTCTATATGTATTAATTCATTAGTGAGTAAATTTTCATAATCTCTTAATTTGTTTAACACACATCTATTTTTGGGTCAATGAAATTTGTTCTGTACCATATCCTAGATTATATAGAATACAATCTGTATTTGTTCTTATTAGTATTTCGTGACCTGCATAGGTTTTTGGGAAATGTCTTTCCACTATCATTGCCATATTTATTTCCTCCTTTATGCAAATCTAAAATTTAATGTAGCATATCTACTCTCATTATGATATAGTCTTGAACTAAATCCTGTTTTTTGTTATAATTACACCATTAATACTTTGAGCTTGTGGCGAAGATGTAATATAACTGTCATATGGCATATCTATCGGTTTGTTGTTAGAAATTTTTATATTCTTTGGTAGTTTCTTTTTAGGTCCAAACACTTTACATGAGTTATATTGAATACATGTATCAGCATCATACGACCATTGCGAAGAGATTGGTTGTCCATATATTTCAGCTTCTCTTAACTGCCATATTAATCCTATATTGACCATATCACCTGAACCCTCAGGTAAATCATTTACATCTAATACATAATAATCAGGAGAATTTGGATTACGTATAATTTTTCTATTTGGGACATATGCCTCTTTAGGAATTATCCATTGTTTAAGTTTATTAGATAACCTGTCCTTTATAATATTCCACATTATCGTATTATGGAAATTGTAGAAATTCATATCAATAGAATTAGGGTTTATAATTAATTTTTGGATCGTAACCACGATATTTATTCATATACTCAGTTAATCTATTCGTATAGAAGAAATCATTGAGTACTGGTAGTTGCATACATACCTCATCTGATACTAAATCTATATGATTTGGTACTATTATCATACCCATACCGCTAGTATTCCCATAATAATTTAATGGTATAAGGGTATATGCTTGATCACTATTGCTATAATCATGATATGTATTGATATTAAATCTCATCGTATATACATATCCGTCAATTATTAATTGAATATAATCATTATCTTTTATGTATTTATAGTAATCGTTATGGTTTAACATATTATGTAAGTCTTCATATGTATAACCATATGGACTTGATATATCATCATTACCATAATCTGTTATTATTAACTTACCATGCCTACTACTATCAATCGCTTTCCATATTGGTGAGTTAACATTAGGTGTGGGAATATTATTTAATGTATTAAAATGGGATCTTTTTATATACCAAATATTTTTATACTTGGCAAAAACTATATGAAGCATCGTCCACATTTTCTATATCATATCTTTTTATAATAACTACTATACTGATATGAAATGTTTATTGGAAATGGAGTAAATATAGTATTTAAATCTATATGCTCTGATGATGGATAAAAATATGCACAATATTTACTCTCCATTTATGCATTACATCAGTAAATGATTTGTTTCGGTAGTATACATATATCTCTTTTCCTTATTCTAAATTTCAGTATTCTACCTTTTGAATTTCTTGCATCATATACTTTCATAAGGATTTTCCTTTCTTTAGTATTAAAACTTATATTAATGTGAATTTATGTAATATTTTTATGTATATACTAAATAATATAGTATATACAAAATCAACTAAAGAATAATAAAAAGAAAGAGGTGTAAATTATGGCAAATTTTATGTCAGCACAAACAGAGATTGATGGAGTAATAGAAAAGTTAGAGGCTTGTAACAGTAAAGCTGCTAATATTATTGCGGAATTATGTATTAGTAAAGCTAAAGATAATTCATTGAAAGATAATACTTATGTAGAATTAATGAAGCTGGTATCTAATTATCCAGTTGAATTACAAGCAAAAATATTTGCTCAAGCTATTAGTTGCTGTGAGTAGACAAGTTAATGGTAGTGCATCTATTAATAAAGCAAAAATCAGATTCAGTTAGATCTGATTTCTTCAAGCATAGATAATATTTAATTATTAGAATACTGGTATTTATTATCAGTATTCTTTTTAAGGTGTTTAGTTATGGATTATAATATTAATGTATATAGAACTCATATCGAAAATATCTCCATATAAAAAGGAGATAATATAGATTTTGAAAAGAATATGTCTACATATAATAAATCAACTCATAAGTGGAATCCATTATGTTATTATGTAGAGAATGATATTTTGTATGTTCCAAAAGGAACTAGTATGAAAATATTAGAAAATATTTTTATTCATTACCTATTCCAAATAATAGTCCCTGATGATTATGATAATATTGAAGAAGGTGATGGAATATATCCACCTAAGAATGAAATACAAGAAGACGCTATTAAATTCTTATTAGGACAGGATAATTATGGATATACTGGAAGATATTCTCAACTGGGATTAAACTTAGTAACTGGTGATGGTAAAACATACTGTAGTATATACTCAGTTCTTAAGTATAAAATAAAAACTATAGTAATCACCATCAGGAAAAAAATTAAAACAGCAATGGTTTAAAACTATTAAAGAGATGACATCATTTTTCCAGTAGATAAAAATATTAGATATATCAGGAAGTGATATAATAGATAAAATATTAAATGATAAAAATAACAGGAGAAATTTATTTAGTTAATCATCAGACTATATCTAGTTATGCTAGAAATCATTCATGGTCTGATATAAGAACTTTATTTAAGAAAATTAAAGTAGGAATAAAGATAATAGATGAAAGTCATAAGTTCTTTGAATCTTCATTAATGATAGATTACTTCAGTAATTGCTATAAGACTTTTTATTTAACTGCTACATTTGGAAGATCAGATCCTCTTGAGATTAGGTTATATAAGCAAGCTTATTCATCATTAGTAAGATTTTGGGGAAGAAACTATTAATTCAGATATTAAAAGAAGACATACTAAATTTATTATCTGTTATTTTTAGGTCAAAGCCTAAAAATGGTATTATGCCTAAAGTAGATAATGCTTTTTGGATTTTCTGGTTATAGATATATTGATTATGAATTAAAAATAGCAATGGCGTACTATTAGACTTACTTAATTACATATTAGAAAATACCTCTCACTTAGAAGGAAAAACTTTAATATTATCTTCTAAAGTGGAAAAGTGTTGAATATATAGCAAACTATGTAAGAACTATCACAGATAAATCTGTAGGTACAGTACATGGAAATAATAGTAATGAAATTAATAAAGAAAATCTACAAAAAGATATTATTTCATCTACTATTAAATCAGTAGGTGAAGGAACTGATATAAAAGGATTAAGAGTTTTAATAAACTTAGAACCAATTGGTAGTAAAATAATAGCTAATCAAGTACAAGGAAGATTAAGAGAATATTCTCCTACTGATGATACTCTTTATTTTATCCTGTAGATACTACATTAGAACAACCAATGAATTTATTAAAGAGAATATTACCTACTATGAAAATTAAATGCAAAAGAAATAGTTAATATGACTTATTAAGGAAAAGGAAATGAATTATGGCAGTAGAATATGTACCATCAAAGTTAGTTGATAAAATGAATAAAGAAAAAAAGAACTAAAAGATAATATAATTCCATTATCAGTAGAAATAGATGAGAATGTAATTTATTTCATATCATCAGACCATCCTAATAAGAGATTTAGTTTAACTAAAGCTCAGATAAGAGATATATTTGCTTCGTTATAAAAACAGAATTGTAATACTATGAAAGGATAATGAAGTTATTATGCTTAATGGAATTTCAGACTCTATTAAACGAAAGAATGCTGAGTTTATTAGAGATGTAGAATATATCAAAGAGATGGCATATGAAGATGCATTAGATGATAGATTGAATTGTTGTACTGATGATACCCCTAATCTTTCTATGAGTAGTATATCTAACGATGTGAGATTCATAGATAACTTAGAGGAGACTCCTGAAGAATCGGAAGCTGAAGTACAGAGAATTATGAATAGTGATAGAAATCTAACATTTAATGATATGATAGGATTGACAGCCTACTGATGTAGAAGAAGATGGGATGGAAGATGAGGTGTTTTTCTGATGGATATAACAACCAAGATGTATATTATTACAACAGCTAAAGAAATACCATGCTTTAGGGTGGTATTACTGGTCCTATTACAACACCAGTAAAACTTAACCAGAGTGATCTTATATGAGTTATTAAATAATGGATTTACAGTATATCAGTGTAATCCATTTGATAGTAATGAAAAAAAGTTCTAGTAGATAGAATGAATATGAATAGTATTACATTTACTAGAAATAGAGCTGTAGTTACAACAGAGAGAATTGAGAATTTAAAAGGTCAGGAAATGACTAAACCGATTGAGCCTGTAAAAAGAAGTAAAACCTCCTGTAGAAAAATAAGCAGGACATAAAAGATGATAAGAAGAATACAGGTAATAAAGTAATAGAAGCTGATACTTTTCAAAAGAAATAATATATAGTCATAGATAAAAATATCTATGACTTATATTATTTTTAAAAATATGTTAATGAATAATATTAGCTTAGTAAAGCAATTCTTAATAAATTGAGTAATTCCCATACTTATTCTTTTTTTATTATTCCAACTCTCTTTGTAAGAACATCAGGTCCTATTATATCTCTTCTAGTTTTTAAGTTTCATGGTTTCTGATTCCATTAACTGGAGTTCTCTTTCACATAAGCTCAAACTTTTAAAGACATCCGAATTTCCACTTATTTCTCTTTCCAGAAAATGAATATAATCAGTTATATCAACTTTTATTTTAGTTTGTTGAAGTTCATCAATAATACTATAAGTTTCATTAACCTTTCTTTTCAAACTCTTCTATTTCGTCATCCATATCATCTATAGTCTTATAAGTATTTTTAGAAATCCGTTTCATAATAGGAGTTAAATCTGCAATAGCTTTATTATAAGTATTAACCATTCTAGCACAATTATATACTTCAACAAACTCCCTACCCTCATCTCTAGCTTTTAACTGCTTTTTTTATAAGTAGATCTAGTTGAGAATTTAGTTATTATTCGTTTTTACCCTATATTGAATTTCTATAACAACTTTTCTATTGAATTCCTGAAACCCAGCAATTAATTTAGCAAAGAATTTTTTTATAGATGTCCATAATCCATCTCTCTCATCCATCTGTCTTTTACCAAATACTAATGCTTCAGTATAATAATTTCCAATAGCAGTAGTTAAATCATATTCTATAGATAATAGGTCTTTATTGGAATTTTTCAACCATAGTTAAAAATGAGTCGTTAGTCATTTTTCTATTATCCTTTCGTAAGCCTATTAATCCCATGTTTTTCAGGTAGCATATCGACACTCTTTTCAAATATATTATAAGCATAGTAATACATATGGTCTGCATATAACATCAATATCATTTGATTCAAGTTGAGTGTTAGGAATACAACTAAGAGTGTCAAATATTCTATATTCCGTAAATTTATATAGCTCTTTTAATATTATTAATTATTTCATCAGGTATTTCTTTAACTATATCTGGTACAAACTTCTTAGTTAAATCGAGTATTCTATTAATAAACCACCTAATAAGACTATTAATTATGTATATATTAAATTTATCATACTGAGGAAATTCATATGCAAAGAAATTATTTATTAAAGGAATAGAATTATGCTTTTTTGGATCAAATAAGTCTAATCCTTTTCTTCATAGCTAGAAATTCTTCATAATGTGAAACGCTAATCCGTGTTCTTCAAATATCTTAATTTCCTTTTCATCATCTATAAATTTGTAATAATACTTCTCATATAATTCTTCTATTGTCATTTGTTTATTTTTCCTTTCTTAAATTAAATTTATATACTAGTGAATGATATTATAAATTCATTCTGACAACAGAATAATCTTAAAATAATATCCAGAAAGGAATTTATATCTCAATATGGATAAAGATACGAAAAAGAAAAATTAATGATATATCAAAAGTAAATCTTAATTTAATACCAGTAAAATTTGATTTAACTACATTGAATATGACAATGTATTTTATATATAAAGATAGTGTACTAAGAACGAGAAAAGTATTAAATAACATATATAAGTTATTTAATCATATAGATGATACTTATTATAAAGATAATCCATCATTAAGTGCAAGAATATGGATTATAAGAAAAAAACTTTACAAGCAAGATTATTTGATGGATATGATTCTCCATTTGAATTTATTACCACATACTTAAAAAGATGATGTGGATTGTACTCAAGATATAAGTGATATTATAGATACTATACCTAATGGTACAATATCACATGAAGAAAAGTAAATATATAATAAAAAAATTAAATGATGTATTAGAATTTGGATATGTAATGACTCTAAAATCAATATATCAAGAAATATTAGATTCAATAGATGAAAGTGATGTAAAGACATATAAATCAATACAAGATGATTTGTATAATATATCTACATCTATTATTAATATAAAAAGAAATACAAATGTATCTAGTTCAACTAATATGTTCTCATTAGATACTGAATATTTTGATTCAGTAATAGAAGAATCTTTAGATAGATTAAAAGATAGAAATAGAATACTAGTAACAGGAATTCAAAGATTAAATACATTATTATCTCCGGGTTATTTATCAAAAAGATTATATACTTATTTAGCTTTACCTGGAAAAGGTAAATCTACAGTATTACTAAAATCGGCATTAGATATAAAGAAGTATAATCAAGGTATACAAACAAAAGATCCTGATAAAAGACCTGCTGTATTATTCTTGACATTAGAAAATGGAATAGAAGAAACTGTTGAAAGAATGTATAATATGGCAGTAGATAATGATGATATTAGAAATTATACTACTAAGCAAGTAATTAAAAAAATTTAAAAAGAGGGTCATTTAGAGATAACTGATAAAAAAATAATATAGATATAATTATTAAAGAATATAAAAAAATAGAGAAATAGATACTAATGACCTTTATAGTATAATTAATGATTTAGGTGATGAAGGAATAGAAGTAATTGCTTTAATCATTGATTATATGAAAAGAATAAGACCATTTGAACCAGCAACTGAAGAGAGATAGAATTAAAGAATATTACTAATGAATTAAAAGAAGTTGCTAAGTTTTATGATATACCAGTAATAACAGCACAGCAGTTAAATAGAGCTGGTGCTACTGTAATAGATGCCGCAATACAAGCAAGAAAAGAAGATGTAACAAGATTAGTTGGTAGAGATTCAATAGCAGGAGCATGGGAAATACAAGAGAATAGTGATTTTTACTTGTATTATAAATCCAGAAACCAAAATGGATACAGGAGAATTATATTTAACCTTTAAGATGTTAAAGAGAAGATATAGAAGTAGTGAAACGAATATTAAGTTAAGAAGATTAGAATATTTCTCACATCCATTTGAAGAGGGAAGTGAAATAAGATTAAAAGATGACTTTGGATTAAGTAGATCATTATCATTAGAGTCATTAGCTACTAAATTTAGTCCTACAGATACAAAGGGACCAACTAGTGTAATAGAAAGGCATCAATTAGGGGAAGAAAGTAATAAGAATACTTTTAAATAGTATAGCTCAAGAGATAGAAGATTTTTGAACCATTCGATTTATCAAGAAATAAAAAGTTATTAAAAGATTTAGAAATATAGTTAGATAATAGCTATATTTCTAAATCCGTATTATATATATAATGATATAATATTTCTATGTAACTAAATAATATTTATTTAAAAAGGAGTATTAACATGGAAGTATTACAGGAAAGAAAAAAACGAATTGGCTGATGGAATGTCATCATGGTATGAGTTTGAATATCAAGATAGAGCTGGTGAATTATCGGTAAACGAATATAAGTCAGAAAATAATACCGTGTATTGTATTACATGGGAAGATCAATACGATAATGATTTATATATTGCGTGGGAATCTAATAAGGATAGTATTACAGAAGTATATCCAGAAGGATTTGATACAGATTCTTTTAGAGAAGAATTTAAAGAGTGTTTCGATATAGATATACCAGAAGCATAAGAAGTAATTAATAGCGTTATAGATGTCCTATCGACTATACGGGGAGAAGGAGACTTTTATGGATATAGAAATAACATATACGAAGACTACTGCATTTGACGATAGTGCATGTATTGACTACGAATTTATGTATGATGGTGAAAAAGGAGACTTTTGAGGTATATATAGGGATTGTGATTTGGGCTACATCTTAGAATTCGATGGAAATACATATGAGTGGTGTGTAGAAGAAAATGCACCTGATGAGAATGATTTCGATCCTAAATTTAAAGAAGCATTTGAGAAATGCTTCTTTGTAAAAATTCATAATATTAATAAGTAGAATATAGTATGTTACTATATTCTACTTATTTTTATTTATAAAATTTTCTTCTAGCATTTAATAGAAGTTCTTCTCTTTCATCTTCAGAGATTTCTCCATTACTGCATCTTTCATACAGTACTCTACGAACCTGCTTGAATTTATCTTCTGTGGATAAAAAAACTCATATCCATATGTAGTATTATTAGCAGCTTCTATAAATGTATTAGTATTAGTTCTATCTATTAATTCTTCTCTTTCAGATAATGTAATAAGACCATTATTACATGCTTCATATAAAAGCTTTTTTTAAAATCATATGCTGCTGATTCTTTTTACTTCAGTAGCAGTAGCTTTAACTTTCTTACCTTTAGTACTAGCAAGTTTTTTTGAATATTTCTATCCAATCTCTTTAATGTTCCAATAAGGTAATTCATTCTCTCTAGTGCAGTATTCTTGTATGCATTTACATCATCTCCTGACATACGTTCGCCATTAGCAAACTTGGAGGCAGGTCTTCCCCATGCTTCTATCATGGATCTTATTTCTTCTATACCTAATGATATACCAAGAGTAGGAATTGCTAGTAGAATCATTACTAATTTTTCTTAACCAGTTTATTGTAAATGCTGTATATAATCCAAATACAATAGAACCTATTTCACTAGCATCTATTTTTTTCAATATCTTCTCTTAAATCAGCTAAAGATCTACGCAAAGTTTCTATGTTCCTACGAGCATTATTATATTCTCCAGCTTTTTAAAGCTTTCTGAATATCTTTCATATTCTTATTATATAACTTAGTAGCTTCTTTAAGCTTTGCTCTTATATCAAGATTTGCTCCTTCTTGATAATAATCGTAATCATTATAATCATCATAAAAAAATTATACATAAGCTTTTTCACCTTTAATTTCTTATAGTTTAATTTTGTGTTTTCTATGAGGATATAACTTAGTAGTGAGTTTACTAAGTTATTTTTTATTAATTAGAAATGTATTAGAAGACTATATCTTCATACATTCCAAGAGAATCAAGCATCATACCGAATGCCATATTTAAGTAGTTGACACACTTAACAGTAGCATTGATAAGATTTACCTGAACATAACCTTGTTCTCTTGCATCTCTTTTAATAATTCTTTCTCTCATAGACGCTGCTACATTGAGATATATCATCATCTGTTGATTTGATGTATCAGCAAACTTCTCATTTACTAGATACCTTATAACTGCACATAAGCGTGAGTGCATTATGTTGTAATCTGCCATGCTGATGTATACTTCAGGGTTAAGTGAATCAAGATACTTCACAATAGATACCAGTTTCTCTTTCTTAGAAAACTTAGCATCATTGAGCCTACCGTATACATACTTCATCGCATTCGCTATGATATTAGTAGTAGCTGAATTAGCTACTTCTCTATCATAACCATACTCACAGTTAGCGGTACATCTGTTTAAAAGTTCCATTGTATTCATAAGAATACCTCCTTAAAATTATTTATTTTATTATTACACAGAAATGATATATATATATATATATTCAATTTACGAATAATAGAGATATATTATTTCTATAGATAAAAATAAAATTTATATAAAGGAGTTATAAAAATGAAATTAAAGAAGAAAGTTGAAGAGATATCAAATAATGCATCCATGGGAATACTCAAACTTATCTGTATTCTTAATGGTATAGAATATAATGAATATATAAGTTCCGTAGGATTATTCTCAGACGGATTATTATTGAAAGATCCAAACTTCATAGAGATGAGTTCAGTAGATTGGCTAAGCTATAAATCTCTATCGTATGATAATTTTGTATTTAAGATTAAATTTACTACTTTATTATTCTCTAAGATAATGGGAAGAGATAGTAAAATATCTAAGAATGTAAATAAGTATTATGATTTGGATAGTAAGAAATCTAAGAATAGAATGAATATTGATATTAATATGGATTTATATAGAACCTGTTATAATTTAACTACAGATGTTCTTAATAAAAAAATAGATGGACAAAATCTATATATGATATAAATGCATATGCAATGGCTATTCCTAAGAAAACAGATTATAAAGATATTCAATATCATATAGATTATATTTATAATGATTTGATACTTGGTACTAAGTATGAACCAATGACAGGACGATTATTTGATAATGGTATAGTCACTTATGAGTTGTTGAGATTAGCTTATTTATTGATTACTTATGATACAGATTATGAGAATTTTATAGGTGGTAAGAAATTTACTGGATTAAGGATTGATGAAGATATTTCATGGTTCTTGTATAAATATGGTAAAAGATTAAATAAATATATTTCTAAGAATAAAAAGAATATAAGCCCGCTATTTAAAAGCATTTTTAGAGGCTAATCCATCATGCTATACTAATAGTAAATTTGCCGGTAATGAGAATATAGCATTAGCAATGCTTAGTTTGGAGTTTATTAAATTTATATATGATGATAATAGGTTAAGTATCTTTATAGATAGAGTAGTAAATACAAAAACTTAAATTTGCCAAACCATTACCAAAAGAAAAATCCAGTAGACTTAAAGCAGTTTATAAATTTGCAATTTAGTAAAAATAACTAGGAGAAATTTAATCTCCTAGTTACTTATTTATTTTTTTATTTATTTAGTTAATATTTTTTTACGAGGAACATAGAAGCATCATCTATAGTTGTCATATCACCATTATCTATGATATAATCATAATCCCTATTTTGTCTAAATACTTTAAACATATTCTGCTCATCATTATATCTTTTAGCAAACTTACATGGTGAATCACCCTCTTTGTTACAGCTCTATTATATCTTTCCTTATATGGACAATCTATGTATATGGTTACTATATCATATTTATGTCCATAGTTAGCTTTTAAATCCTTTAAGTCCTTCTGGATCTATTAGATAAATATCGCTATCTTCTAAATTATCTCGGGCTGCTATATATCTATAACCATCTTCACCTATCCTAGTATAAGCAACAACCTCATCATTATTCTTTATCTCAGTAAAGTCAGATGAACCAACAAACCAGTGTTCAACTCCATTTGTTTCATTAGGTCTTTTTGGTCTATCTGTATATGATACAAGTAGTTTAAGTGGTAGCTTATATTTTTTTCTAAAGTATATTTAACTAATGAATCTTTACCAGAACCGGATTCCCCTACTATACAATAGATAGTTTTTTTCTTGAAAGAATATCTATCTTATTATTGATATTTGATGACATAACAGATAGTACTGCTTGATTGATCTTAAATAAACTATATTATCAGTATTATCTTTCATATCACTTATTAATGACCTGAGATTATTTAGTTTACCTATCGCATCACTATCTAATAAATCTTTTTCTTAATTTATCGCTATCTTTTTGATTCTGAATAACTTCCAAATATATCTTCATCTGGTATATCTATATTTAATAAAAGCTTTACATACCTCATCAAATCGTTTGAAATATTCTTCTGCAGATATATTATATTTAGTATCATCCATTGTATTATCTACAATATCTATTTTTTTGTCAATATCTATTACTATACCTAGTCCCATCTCAGCTAAAATATTATTGATAGAATTAATATGAAATATATCGTCTTTAACTTTTACAATAAAAATCTTCATATTCTTCATCATATTCTATGCTAAATGATTCGTTTGTGATAAAATCTATATCATAATTATCATTTTTCCACCATATATAATACCTCTATGATTATCGTTATTAATTTAATATACATATCTTTTTTTACTTTATTTATCTTTTTCCTCATCTCTACTTTCAGCACACATCATAGAATTATTTAAAAACTGATTTAAATAATTTATGTATATATACAATTCATCACCATTTGTTTTTATTCTTTTGGCAATATCGTTTTAATAAATATACCTAATATATTATTAATAATAGTATTAATGAATAATGATAAACACTCACTAGTTACAGGCGTAATCACGATATCATTAGTTGAGCTGAGTATAAATGTAGTATGTATTAATTCTTCAATTATATCAGACTCTGGTATTGATGAGAATACCGATATATCACTAAATGCTTCGATTTTTAGATTTATCTACTTTATATAAGGTATCCGATAATATATTTACTACATTGCTTTTGCATTTTACGTAAATCTCTTACTACTTTTGCTTTCTTTGACATTTTCCTCATTTTAAATCTCCTTTGATAAAAAAATATTTTTATATCTAATAGGTATTATAATTTTGCCTATAGATTTCAATTGGTTTCTATAAACTTTGTTGTTGTAAACAAGGTTCTTATTAAGCGACACTAACTTCTGGTATATGATATAATAATTAGTAATAAGAACTTCAATCTCAACTTTTGATAATTGGATTTTATTATTATACAGATCTCACAATATTACCATTTCCTAATATATCTAACATAGTTTTTGAACTTATCATATATCTTTGATATATTCTCATATTCAGCATTATGGTTAATATTATTCAATACTTTAGATATCATTATACATATCTTACTTGTGTTGATAACTAGATTAACTGTATCGTTTCTACATTCATGTGATAATGAAAAATATCTTGCTAAGTTCATATACTCAGTATATACCTCACTACTTTCATCTTTAGCTTCTTTTTAATATAGAAATATCATTAGAAGTTCTATCAATAGCAGAAATCATATTAAAGAATCTATCAGATAAATTATTTAATAATCTTTCTACTCTAGTACATTCCTTAGTATTCAACAAAGAATCTAATTCTTTTAGAATACTAGTTCTTTTTAAAAAGAAAATCTAATATCATCAAATTTTTCTTTTAGGCGTCTTCTTTAAAAAGAAGATTGATAAAATCCCCATTTATTTTTCCTTTCTATTTTTTTATTTACATTATAGGAATATTGATATTAAAAATACTTTGGTAGGACTTCTTTTAATATCTCATAATCATCACCATTTAAATCTACTACTATAAATTCGGCATTATCCCAACATAATACAGTATTACCACTAACTGAGATAATATATTCACGACTAGTAGTATCTTTATATAGTATTTTTCGTAAACTCATATTCCTTATTATTTACAATAAAGGAAAATATAAACTTTTTAGCTTTATTTTTCATTATAAAGCTTTTACATATTTGAATTTAAAATCTTGAATCATATAACTCCTTTCTATTTTATTATTAAAAATAATATGTAAATATAAGTACTTATTATAATAAATAAAAAGAGATTAGAAAAAAATTCTAATCTCAAAAAAATACATCATATAGTTGGTGTTTTTATAACTGCGTTATCTTATATCTTTTCTATAATATCTAAATATATCAAACAGTGTCATTGCACTTTTTGTATACTGTAGAGATAGTACCATTATCAATCACATGGTCATATCCATGAGGACTCACGGAACTCAGAAAAATTGTTCTGATTCAGCCAAGGCTCTTTTCTCAAAGCTTGAATTAAAATCACTCCTATTTTCTGACCTATTCCTACGCTCAGTGTATGGACAATCTATATATATGGTAATAAAATTAAATCTATTACTATATTTATTTTTTTAACTTAATTAATTCATTTGGGTTTTACGATGTAGATATCAGCCTCTTCTAAATCTGATAATAATGTACAGTATCTCGCATCTCCAATTTTTGTATATACTGCAATTTCCCTATTCTCCAATAACTCTGTCATTGTATCTGGAGATATAAAATGATGTTCAATACCATATGTTTCAGTTTCTCGCTTTTCTCTATCTGTATATGAAACAACAGTCTTAAACGGAATACCAAATTCTTTTAATGTGTAGTCGACAAGAGTATCCTTTCCAGAACCTGATTCACCAACGATACAGAAAATAGTTTTCTTTGGTTTAAACTCATTTATATTTAAATCACATAATTTGTCTAAACGTGCATTATCATGAATAATAGAATAATGTATATCCATAAGATATTCATCAAGATTACCAATTATATTTTTGTATATATACAATATTATCTATATCAATAACTTCAATAGTCAGTACATTAACGTTATAATCTACAGCAAACCTTACTTCTCTTGATTCATTCGGATTATTTTTACTCAAGCAATATGCTGTGTATGTAATCCATAAAACATAATTCAATAATAGAGATACCCCGATATCTGTTCTTATTTTTATCAATTATATCATATATTTCGCATAATGTATTATATAAGCGTGATACTGTTTTTAAGTTCATCTTGCTTTTTATAATGTTCTAATATTAGCAGTATTGTGTAGTATATCGTATCTATGACATATTCTCTTTTATCATCATCAAATATACCACTATTTAAACTACCAACCAATTTCATAACTGAATCAAATCTTGCTATTGACTCGGGTGTTGTATCTTTTTGATATATCGGATGTGGTTGTAATATTATTTGGTAATGGTCTTCCTGTGATGTATTCAGTTTTTCTTTTTATTTTTCTTAGTACATCATGTATTGTTATAATATCGCTCATATGGTTCTCTCTCCTTTTTAATAAATTGAATATAATTTGTGTATCTAATTTAGGTGATTTTATTGAATTTATACTGCATATATAATCAGTATCATTTACTAATTCAAATGATTGTGCTATTAGAGATTCCGTCTCCATTGTTATTCTGGGAGTATCTCTGGATAAATCATCCAATCTATTATCGTTTACATCATCGACATCATTTTCTGTATACCCATACCATTTATCTGGAGAATTATATAATTTTTATAATAAAATCATCTTCTTCTATAGCAAATGTCAAGTATGTAATATCTGCCATTATACATTTCGTTATATATGAATATATGGTTTGAATTATGCTCGCATCATTCACCACGATTATTACTTTAGATATATTATCATGCAGATACAGACGACACTTGCATAGTGTCTTAGTTACATTTTTATCATATTTAGTACTGTATAAAACCATAGTCATCCACATAATATAAGATATAACGAATGTTGTTTTTATCAAGACACCGGGTAGTTGATAAAAAGTTCTATACTATATGATATATGATTTATAACTCTAATTAGATTAGTAGTATCAATCTTTTCAATATCTGTTTTTAAAACAGACATCTGAATATTCTCTCTAAATTATTGAATATACTACGAAGTTTATCATCATCGACACCGTCTATACAAATACTCCTATGTATATTCATACAATCAAAAAAATAGTTGATATACATAATTCTTCTATGTCATATTTGTCAAGTTGCGATCCTCCCTTAAATGACTTATATAAGATTTTTTTACCTTCGTTTATTACATATTCCCTCTTTGTCATTTAATAACTCCTTTCATAAATTAATTTACTTTCAACAGTTTTTCTACAATCTTTATTACTCTTTCATTTTTATATCCTTTCATAAAATAAATTTATTATTAGTTACAAATAGATATTATGTAACTATTAGTGAAATGAAAAATATAAAAATAAAAGAGTCTGATAAAAAAATATCAGACTCTTATTTAATTACTGGTCGTGGAATTTCCATCCATTCCCAGTAATATATTCTTTTCCGTCTAGTTTATAGATTCTGTGACGGAAAAATCCAGTCACTGATTCATCATAGTACTCATCAGTATACCCAACGAGTACTGCTCCTCTATTTTTAATGTTTCCTCGGATTGTTCCCATTCGTAATTCTGGGAAACATCCTCAAATGTCACTTGATATGCATTTTTCATAAAAACTCCATTCTCCCCGTTAAGCCGATAGGACAACTAGACTTAGTTTATCATTACTAATAAATATATATATATATATCAAAAGTGCGTATAGATAATATCCTCTAAAAAAACAAAACCCATAAACTATAGAAAGATATAGAAAGGATTTTTACCGATGTATCTTTATGAAAGAATAGCACAAGAAAAAGAAAGACAAAAAGAACTAGAGAAAAATGTATTCTACTACAGAAATACATAAACCTGATAAAAGGTATGTTGCTCTAATGTCCTCTATGTCACATACATATGGTAATGCATTAGCATTTATCCAAAAACTGGATTATGTCTATATTCCCAGAAAATATGTTTAAGACTATTCATGTAAATTCTAAAATTGCTCATAGACAACTACGAAGTACTCCTCACGAGTTTATTAAGAAAAACTAAACCTATGATTATATTTAGACCCTAGGATCCCAGGTATATCAGAAGATAGATTTCTTAAAGGAACTACTTTTTATAGAAAGACAAACTGATCTATATTCTACATGGGGTGCTACTAATTTACAACCATTCTTTGAAGATCAACAAAATGATCTAATAATGAAATATCAATTAAATCGTACAGTAATGTATGTAGATGTAATAGTAGTATTATCTACATTAATGCAACAATTAGATTATTATCATTATTTAGAAAATGCTGTAAGAATAGAAAGACCTTTCTTTTACAAACTTCATTAGAGAGTTATCTACCAGAAGATATGTTACAGATAATATCAGATTGTGTAAAAAAATACCAGTAGCCGATGATAAAGGAAATACAAAAGAATTTCTTGATTATATGAATGGAAAATCTATGTATCCTATTACATATAAACTACAAGGTTCTACACAGAGAAGAGAATTCTTTAGATATTATCCTGTTAATATAGATACAATGATATCTGATTTAGATAAAGATGATGGAGATAGAGTTGGTAGTGTAATGAATCAGTATACTATCAGTTTTACTGTAAGAATAGAATTTAACTCTACAGGATTTTATTATATCTTTAGTGATAATTTATATGATATCAAAATGCCTATTATACATCCTGAAGATTCTGATATTATTCCTATATATACAGATATAATATTAAAAGAAGATCTTAATTTAAAACAGGGATGGCAATTATATAATAGAGGAAGTTGTAGATTAGAAGATATTGATGATAGTATAGATTTTGATCAGATGTTAAATGAATCTATAAGAGAGACTATGAAGTATCATTCAGAGAATGGACTGTTATATTCTGATTTTATAGATTTCAAAATAAGAAAACAAGGTAAGATGATCAAAGAAGGAGTAGATTATACTATTGATTGGGAACATAAAAAAATTAACTTTATTAAGCAAAAATACTTATAGTACTTATACTATAATGCTATGCTTAAATATTGAGTATATTAATAATCTTATTAAAACTCTTTATAAATTAAAATAGTTAAGATAGATAGAGAATATTTACGATTATTCTCTATCTATCTTAGCTGACGATCTATGATAAACATAAGACTATTTAGTGATTAATGATACTTTTGGGAAGTGAAATTGACTTATCTAAAAAAACAGGAAATATGAAGCACCACTAATAATCTTATGGGATTTTCAAGGTTTAAGATTACTAAATTGTTATAGTTTTTTTAACTTAAATATTAACAAAAATCAAGGAAATGGTTTATAAAAATGAAAATTTTAAATATAACATTAGAGAATTTTTACAGCAATTAAAAATGCTTTTAGATACAAATAAAATATTTATAGATTTCTCTACAACAGAGAATAAAAATATGTATATTAATAGGACCTAATGGTTCTGGTAAAACTTCTATTCTAAGTATGCTACATCCATTTGCAGATGTTGGTAATTTAGATGTTAGAAGTTCAACTAATTTAATATTAACAGATAAAGATGGTTTTAAAGAAATAACTATTCAAAAAGATGATGATATTTATATTATTAATCATTTTTATACTCATCATAAAAGATAAAAATCATTCTGTTAAAAGTTATATAAAGAAAAACGGAATAGAATTAAATGTAAACGGTAATGTAAGTTCTTTCAAAGAATATGTGAAAGAAGAGTTAAGTTTAGACTCAGATTATTTAAAAATTAATCAGATTAGGAAGTAATGTAACTTCTTTAATTGATTTAACTCCTACTGAAAGAAAGAACTTTATGGGAAAAGATAATGGATGATATAGGTATATTCTTAGAGTACTATAAATCAGTAAATAATAAACTAAGACAACTAGAGGAAATGATTTCCCATTCTATTGATAAAGAGAAGAAATTAGGAATTTCTGATAAAGATGAATATAAAAAAAGAAATTAAAGATTTAGAAAAAGAAATAAATAGTTTAAATATTGATTATATGGACTATAATAACAAATTAGCTATTTATAATAATAATATTAATATATAGAAGATTTAGATAATCTTAGAGATAATTTAAAAAGATACTACTAAGGTATATAATAAAATGATTAATATTATTAATAAAAAAAGACTTAATAGAGAATAATGATGTTAATTATTATAAGGATAAGATTAATGAAGTAAATAATAAAATGAACTCTCTAAAGAATACTTATAATAGCAATATTGTATTAATACAAAATTCATTATCTCATTTAGATAATTTGAATAATCAATTAAATGAATACAAAATTCAATTATCTAAAGAAGCTAATAGTGATAAAGAAATAGAAAATATTAAAGCTAACTTAACAACTATGAGAAAACGATTAAGAGAATATGAGGATATTCTTGGAGATTATAAACCTACTATATCTAAAGAAGATTTAGAGAGGTTTATAGTTTTTTTCTTAAAAAAATACACAACTAATTCTTAATAGAACATATGAGTTTGGCAAGCAACCAATATCTAAGGTATTATCGTTAATGAAAGATAATAAAAATGTAGTTAATTATATTAACTCACATATAATAGATATAGATGAGAAATCTAATAATGAAACTTCTTATTCATAAATATGATATCTGAGAAGTTCAATATTGGTAAAGATGATATTAATCTTAATTGTGATGTTAGTGATTGTAAAGCAAAAACTACTATTAGAAATTCAAAAATATAATCAAAAAAATCATAATATAGATGAAAAAGAATAAAGATGAGTCTTTTTATCGAGATATGAGTTTTGTTTATAGTAATATTAATACCATAATACCTAATTTTTTTCTAATTATAAAGATATTATTGATTTATTACCTGAAGATATTAAAAAAAGATTTTAAGACTATTAATATTTTTTTAGTAATATTGAAAAAGCTTACTTATATCTATAATGAAAAAGATAAATGACTTATTATCATTAGTTACTGAATATGATAATTATATTAACTTATTATCAGATTATAGTAAAGAAGAATCTATACTAAAGAAATTTGGCAGTATTAGTAATTCATCATATTTAAGTAAATTAATAAATGATACAGAGGAATTTATTACAGATGAAAATAAAAAAATCATTAATTGGAGAAATAATAATCTTACTATCAGTGAAGATTTAAAAACTCTAAATAATGATTTGGATGTTTACATAGATATCAAAGATACAATAGAACGATTCGATGAAATAAAAATTCTATATAATAAATATAATAATGATTATAATATTTATATAGAGAATAAAGAAAAAAAGAGATGAAATATCTATTGAAATAAATAAATTGAAATATATTATAGATAATAAAAATAATATGCTACAAAACTAAGATTATTAATTTGGAGCAATATAAAAGTAATAAGAAAAGATATAAGTAATATGAATAAGATATATGATGATATGATATTTGTAAAAAAATGCATTATCGTCTAAGCAGGGTATGCTATTATATTTTATCAGTAATTATCTAAAGAATACTGAAGAGATTACTAATGAATTATTGGATATAGCATATGATGGAAAAATCTATATAGACTCATTTGATATAACACCAACTGAATTTTTCTATTCCTTTTTTTAATAGAGGGAAGAGATTGAGTGATGTTAAATATGCGTCTCAAGGAGAGTTAAGTTTTTCTATCTTTAGCAATAGCATTTGCATTATCACGACAAGTTTTAACTAATTATAACATAATGCTATTAGATGAGATAGATGGTCCTCTCGATATTTATAATAGAGAAAAAAATTTATTAAGGTATTAGAAAATCAGATAGATAGAATTGATGCAGAACAATCATTCCTAATTACGCACAACTCAATGTTTTCATCTTATAATGTAGATATTATAGATTTATCATTTAAGAATGATAAAGAACAGTATCCGTTAGCAAATTTCATTAACATAGTAAGAGATTAGATATAACTCGGGAAGGAAATGATGGATAGTTTATTTGATGCAAGTGTTTTATTATTGCTTTTTATTATTATATACTTTACCGTTATGTCAGTATATCGGTTTTATATATCTATGAGATACTATAATGAGTTAGATGAATATAGGAAACACAAACTAATGGACGGGGATACTACTATATTAGAGAACAACAAAAATAAATCATAATTTAGACATGAAACATTAATAAGTTATGATAATCTCTATACTGAGAGGAAATGATATATGGAAGGTGAATTTCACACTGGTTAGATAGTTTTTCCTGGTCATATAGGAACATTGCTGGCGATAGTTATAGGTGGTATTGGATTATTGACAGCAATGGTTGGTGGTATAGCAAAAACTTAAGAAAGAGTATGAATTAAAACTTACTGATATGGTATTAAAGGAGGAAACAGATAAAAAGTTCAAAGAAGATATAAAAGCTATGATAGAGCAAGTGTCTTTATTAAAGCAGAATACTGAATTTTTTTATCTACTCAATATGCCAAAACTCAAGTTGAGCTAAATAATAAAATAGATCAAATATCTAATATTTTAAAGGAAACCCAAGATACCAGTAATAGAAGAGACGATGCGTTGGAAAAAGCAAAATTAAATTATATGATAATAATTTGGATGACTTTCGTAAGGAGATTACGGAACATACTGAACAATTAGCATTATTAATAGATTCTGATAGGGAATCTATTAAGTCTTTTATCGTTGACAAATATTATCAGGTTATTGAGGACGGGTATATAAACACACACCTTTTGCAAGTATTAGAGGAAAGATACGATAAGTATCTAAAGGAAAACGGAAATAGCTATGTTAAAAGCTTAATGGAAGAAATACGAGAATTACCTCATACACACTGCCAGTAAATAAGTAGAATAATATGCTAGTATATAGAAAAATATATACTAGCATATTATTTGATTTGCCCTCAAATCACAATAAAATAAAAATTCAGTCTGAAATGAGGTATAAATATGAATCAATTAATGCATGTTTTTGCTTTTTGATACTTATAATGATATGATAAATAATACTGAATTACATACTAACTGTCTTGCTATTACTCTAGGTAAAGATGAGCCTGGTGATGGTGGTGGTGATATGTATTATTTATTGGAAAACCAAAAATGAATAAATATACTAATGTTGGTGAACCACTTAGAAATGATAATATGTTTAAAAGCAGCTAAAATAAATCTAGGGTTTGAATTAAGTTCAAAGACTGCTGCTGAAGATGCAAAAATATAGTGTACGATCACTTATTAGCTCAAATATCACTACATATGAAAATAAGATATCTGAATTATCTCAAACTATTAAAGATTTAAATCAGTATCTTGTAGAAGCTAATATAAAATTAGAAGAAACTTGTAAATCAGATATTAATATATTAAATAATACTATAGATAGTTTATTAATTAGAATTAATACTCTTGAGAATAAGTTGAATAATACTTCTACAGAAAATACTACAGAGAGTACTTCAGAAGATAATTCTTCTACTACTTCATCAGAGGAATCGTCTACTACAAATAATGATACTGCTGAATCTACATCAGTAGAAAATGAAACTCATGAAGATAGTACGGAGACACCTTCTGAAGAATCTACAGATAAAAAGAAGAAAGGAAAAACTAAATGTATCCATTGTTAGATGAATCTGTTGGTGAGATGATTCTCAAGTAGGATTAAATGGTCAACCACTAACAAAAAGAAGATTATGTTATAGAATGGGAAAATGCTACAGACATAGATGATGGTACTATAGATTTTATTAGTGATGATAATAAAAATACTATTATCATCTATTAATGAAATGAAGTATAAGTTATATGCTGTAAGAATGCTTCCTTTTACAATAGATAATTATAGAAAAAGAATTTGATATTACTAGAAACCTTATTAGTCTGGAATTAAAACTAAGAGATGTTTTTAAGAAGATCAGATGAAAAACCAAAGATGCAATAGAATCATATAATAAGAGAAAATCTGTTGAAAGACTAAAAGATATAGAAAGATTAAATAAAGCTATAGATATTCAAGATATTAAGGTACATGGAGTATCATCAAATACTCTGATAAAGGATGATTTATTGTATAATGGAGATCCCTGCTTTTATTATATCAGATAGTAATAAGAATGTGGAAATTCCTAATTATGAATTATCAGAAACATCTATTGATGAAGTAATGAGTAAATACCCAGTTAATTATAAAACTATAATGAACTATATTGATGTATTTAATCATATCGGAAATTCTGCAAAGTAATGTAAATAAAACCTAATAGTACATATATATTCAATAGACCAGATGGTAGTTTATTATTGGTTGGATGTAAATTACTTGAAGAAATTCCAGTATCATTTAAAGATGCACTGAATAAATATAAATCTGTAGCTATTGGTAAATATGATAGAATAATATCTGAGGTATCTTCAAATAATCCATATAGAGAAGAAATAATTGTTGATTGCTGTAGATGTCCTAAAACAGGATCATTTTATATTTATCTTATTATGAGACATATCGAATATCCAGATACTCCTTATGATGATGGTGATTATATAGAATCATATGATGTAACTAAGGATAATAAAATAACTAATAAGGTTGAACTTATTCAAGAAGAAGTAGATATCTTAAAGCATAAATTAGATTTAGCTAAGAAGATGTATTATGAAACTGGTGATATAGGATATAATAATAGAATCATTGGTCTTACATATAAATTGGAGAAAAAAAGAAGAAGAATTAGAAGATGCTAAAGAGGAAGAGAAGAAATCATCAGAAGATGGTGATGATAAAACTACTGATGACATCAAAGATACATCTAAGACAACTGATGATAATTCTTCAGAGTCTGATAATAATGATACCAGTAGTGATGAAGATAATAATACTGGTGATACATCAGAAGATAAACCTAAAAAGAAAGAAAAGAAAAAGATGATGATACTCATATAGACAAAGATATACAAGAGTATATTGATAAACTTACTGAAAAGGGATATAAGATTAGATATGCATATTCTGGTAAAGAGATAAAGAGTGATGATGCTAAATCATTAAATACCGATGCAAGAATTATGTTTGATAATAAATATCCATTTGAAGATGGTCCAGAGGGATGGGATTTAAGAGAAGTTGATAAATGCTCATATCTTGATATAAATAATCATGATGAGGAAGATTCATCTGAAGATGATGACAAGAAGTCAAAAGACGATAAAGATGATAAAAAGAAGATAAGTCATTTGATGATTGGAAGAAAGAATATCTGGAGAACTTAAACACATGGATAGAAAAATCTACCAGAGAGTTCTAAAGAAGGTTCTAAGAAAGAAGAAGATCCTGTTACAGAAGCTTTATTAGATAATATGGATTTAGATTATTGCTATAATCTGATGCTTGAATCTATTAAAGATTATTTATAATTATAAAATATTAACTTAGATAAGATTTAATTTAAATCTTATCTAAGTTAATTATTTATAGTATGTAATAAATCTAATATGGAAATAGGTGAGTGCACGTCCCATTTCTATAATTACTATTATGTTATATTATTTATATTTTTAAAAATAACCCCTGGAAACACAAAGATAATACGATACAGAAAGGAATACCTTATATATGAGCGATTTATTTTCGTACTATTATGGAAGGTCAGATAGAAGAAGATATATCTGAAGATTTAGATATCTATACAGAAGCAGTTAAAGCAGAAAAGATAGATTATCTTAAAAACCTATCCAAAACAAATATTTTTACCTTTTTGGTAGTATTAAACGAGATAGAGGAAATGTAGCTATGCTATATACTCATTCTCTATAAGAGTCTATAGATATTATAAATAATAAAGATAATTGTATTGGAGGTATAAATTATCCTCTTTATTATTTTTAATATGCTATATCAAGGAAAAATATATACTAAGAAATTTAGATATAGATTAAGTAAAGAAAGAAAAGAATTATATGAAGAGATTAAAGATAAAACTAAGTTAATTCCTAAGATTAAATTAAGTAATTCATTAGCCGATAATAAAAAAATCTTTATTATGATTTATATAAGTATATAGAAATATTTAGAAGCTTAGCTTTTAAAGTAATTCCTATGAAGTATATAGAGCTATATTGGGATTATATGAAGAAAATTTATAATATAGATTTTTCCTAATAGAAAAACTAAGTTTATAGTGTGTAATTTAAATAATTATAAACTTAGTAAAAAGTTAAAAGAGAATTTAGATAATCCTCTTTATATAATTTTTCTTTTACTCTATATAAGAAACCTGAGTTATTAAAGGATATAGATATTGATTATTACTTCTATGTAAAGAATAGAGTATTAAAGGTTAATCCTTCTTTATTAGATGAGAAATCTTATTTAAAACTTAAAAATAGAAATGAATAAGATAATGAAGAATGTAGTACCTGATGAAACTATAACTATATCTACTGATGAGAAAGAAATAACTCAGAGTGAAATAGTTGCTAATGCGGTAGTAGCATTGAATACTGTTGTTAAAGTAGATAAAACACCAGATACTATTACTAATGATGAAGAATTAAAAAGAATTAACTAAAGAAGATGATGTAGATAAAGAATTAGAAGTAGTAGCAAAAAAAGAGTGTTGAAGAAGTTACTAATAAGATTGACCCTACTGAAGTACCTGAAGATGATGTAAATGTACAAGTAGCTAGCAATATCAAAAAAAGAAGTAGAAGATAATCATGATCTTCTTAAGAAGATTTATTATCAGAATAAGAATGGTGATAAAGTAGAAAAATCTACAGCTTCTACTGCAAGAGATGAATTACTAAGAAAGAATCAAAAAAATCTTAAAGTAAAAAAAATATGACACTGGATAAAAATTATCAGTGTTAAAAACTAAGGATGTAAAAATTCCTATTACTGATGTATCAGATCAATTAACTACTACAAATACTCATATGGATAAAATTAGATATGATAATCTTGATACTACTTATATCAAAGATGTAATGCAGAAAGATATAATGGATGCTTTCTTAGCATTGAATGATAAATCTATTCCTTTATTTATAAGAGATATTAAAGTAGAAGATACATCAGATGAATTGAACTATAAAGATACCTATACTATCTATATGGAAGATGGTAATAGAAATAGACACACTGTAAAAAGTAGATATACCTAAATTTATAGATAATAGATTTTTTTGTATATAGGTGGAAATAAGAAAGTTATTAAACACCAATCTTTCTATCTACCAGTAGTTAAAATAGCTCCTAATAAAAGTAGAGATAGTTACTAACTATTCTAAGATGACTATTGAAAGAGAAGATGGTGTAAATAGTTCTTCTGTAGATAGAATGAAGAAATTAGTAGTAGCTAATAAAGATAAATTAGGAGATGCATTTAAAGTTGGTTATGAATTCCTAATAATAAGAAATTTATTACTACTATAGAATATGACCAATATAGTAAGTTATATACTTCATTTAAGTATAAAGGAAGTATAATATTCTTTAATCAACCTACTGCTATTCAATATGCAGAAGATAATAAAATTACTATACCAGAAAATCATATCTTTATAGGAATAGTAAAAAGGAACTCCAGCTTTTATAGATATAGATAAACAGACTACAGATGATGATAGAAATATAACTGATTTAATTGTATCTTGTTTACCTCAAGAATTAGAAACTGAATATCATAAAACTAAATCTGCTAAGAGAATGATGTTTGCTAAAGTAAAGATAATGAGACAGAATGTATATGTTGGAATGCTATTAGGTTTCTAGGGCAGGATTAAGTAAATTATTACAGTTAATGAAAGTTAATTATAGAGTAGTAGATAAGATAGAAAAAGAATTAAAATCAAATGAAGAGTATATAAAATTCAATGACTGTATTCTTATATATGAACAAAATATTCCTATATCATTAATTCTTAATGGATTTAGAATGTTTAAAACTGAGAAGTATTCTATGGCATCTTTTGATACTAAAGAGCCATATAGTGATTATATTCTTAAAGTATATGGTAGTGCTATTACAGAGAATGCTTTGATGAACTTCTATGAATTTGTATTAGACCCAATTACAATAGATGTATTAGAGCAATTAGAATTACCTACTAATATAATTGATTTATACATTTATGCTATTAATCTATTAGCAGATTCTCAGTATTCTGCTCAAATAGATCAGAGATTATCAAGAATAAGATGTGGTGAAATAATACCTGCTATTCTTTATGAACGATTAGCTAAGAATTATGTAGAATATAGAAATAGTAATGGTGCTAAAAATATACAGTACCACAAAAATGCAGTAATACAAGAAATATTAGCACAGAAGACAGTAGAAGATTATTCTACTCTTAATCCTACATTAGAGATGGAGCAACTACACGCTGTATCTACTAAAAGGATTTAGAGGAGTAAACTTGGATGATTCTTATACTATTGAAAGAAGATCTTATGATAAATCAATGACAGGAATAATAGCGGCTAATACTTCTCCTGATGGTGGAGTAGGTGTATCAAGAACTTTAACTATGGAACCTCAGATAACTAATATTAGAGGTATAGTAGAAGATACAACTAATACATTTGAAAAAGCTAGATGATGTAAATTTATATTCAGCTGGTGAAATGACAATGCCGTTATGTAATGCAATTGATGATCCTAACCGCCTTGGACATGCGATGCCCGAGAAATCGTCGCATTCAAACCTCTTTAATTGCTGGAAACTCTTTAGAGCCTTAAGTACCCTAGGTGTGATAATCTTAAGGATTAGACAATCAGCAGCCAAGACTCTATTTATAGAGTAAGGTTCAACGACTATCGAAAGTATAATATAGAAGAAATATCTATATGAATAAATGAGTAGAGTACACTTTATAGTGGAAATGGGAGGTATCTTATATTTGGTAATAGAATATAAGGTAAAGATATAGTCTGAGCTATATAGAGATATATAGATTAACAATAACTGAAAAACAGTCGAAACACGTTATTCCTGTTAAGAAATCTTCACCAGTCCTTATTTCAAATGGAATGGAAGAATCTTGTAGATTTCATGTAACGTCTAATTTTGCTATTAATGCAGAAGAAGATGGAACTATTATAGATTATGATGAGAAATCAGGAATGATGATAGCTAAATATAAATCAGGTAAATGTAGAGCTATTGATTTATCACCCAATATAGTAAAGAATGGTGGTGGCGGTTTCTTCTTATCTAATCAACTAGAAACTAAATTAAAAGTTGGTAGTAAGTTTAAAACAGAATGATGTTTTTAGCATATCATAAAAGATTTCTTCACTAATGATGAATTTAATAACTGTAGAATGAATATGGGTACATTATGTAAAAGTAGCTTTGATGTCATCATATAATACTCATGAAGATGCTACATTTATTACTGAGAAAATGTCACAAGATTGTGCTACAGAGATGTGTTTCTGTAAACCAGCTACTGTAGGAAAAAAACTCTAATGTATTTTTACATTGCTAAAAAGGTCAAGAGATAAATATAGGAGATCCTTTAATACAGTTTGATACATCATATGAAGATGAATCAATAAATACATTATTGGCAAATCTTGGTGAAGAAGATAAAGAGAATATATTAGAGGGAGCTAGAAACGAAATTAAGTCTAAGTATTCAGGTATAATAGAAGATATTAAAATATATTCTACTGTAGAATTAGATGACTTATCTCCTTCTTTAAAAACTATAGTAAGTAAATACTATAATGAAATAAATAGAAAAAAAGAATTTCTTAAATAAATATGACCCAGAAGCAAAGGATAGTGTAGTTAAGTGTGGTATTCTTTGTAATGAGACAAGTTCTAAGATAGACCCTAATATGTATGGAGTTATTAAAGGACAGAAAGTAGAAGATGGAGTTCTTATAGAGTTCTATATTAAACATACAGAACCATTGGAAGTAGGGAAGTAAGATAGCTAACTATACAGCTCTAAAGAATACTGTATGTGAAATTATTCCAAAAGGTTATGAACCATATAGTGAATATAGACCTGATGAAGAGGTATCTACTTTTATTGCTACTAACTCTATACTTAACAGAATGGTTCCTGCTATTCTTTATGTCACATTAGGAAATAAATGTATTATAGAATTAAAGAGACATCTTGAAGAGATATATGATTCTAAGAATATTAGTAAATGTAGACCTAAGATGGAAAAAGATGATTTATTCATTCTTTGATGCATTTGATAAGACAGGATCTAATACAAAAAAATATTCAAGTAAATTTAAACCAATGACTGATCAGATGTTTAAGAGATACTTTGATGATTTCTTTAGTAATGAAAATGCTTATCTTATTTTAGACATAGTAGATTATGAAAGAAGAATTACTATGGATGATATAGAAGCTGCTGCTAAAGTATTAGATGTACCATTATATGAGAATGTAGTAACTCCTTTTGCTACTATGGATAAAGAGAATGCTGTTGTTACACAAACACCTGTACCAGTAGGGATATCTTAATGAGAAGAGAACTCAACAGACTGTAATGAAGAAGAATGGTATTAGTACAGATATTAGTGAAAGATCTGCTATTACTAATCAGGTTACTGGCAAAAGATAAGAATGGTAGAGAATCTGATTTGGAGAATATAATGCTTATTAACTGGGGATTACCTAATGTATTAAAAAGAATTAAATTCTGCTAGATCCGATGACTCTGTTATGAAACAGCAAATGTTAAGAGATATAGCATTGAATGGATATACTAAACTGGAAGACATGGAAGATGATGTATTTAATAAGACAACTTTAAATGCAGTAGATACATATATGCTAGGAATGGGACTTAAGTCTGATTTAGTAACAAATGGATTAATGCTTCCAAAGACAATAAAAGAAGAATTATAAAAAAAGAAACTCACTAGAGATTAATCTGGTGAGTTTCTTAAATAGTATTGTGATATTAAGATTCCTATACAACTGGAATCTTAATACCGAACTTATTCTCGAAAGCCTCTAGGAATTCTTTTATCTTTCTCTTTATTGAAGGTGGTATCGGTATTCCACCAATCAATTTCAGACCATGTACTAAAGCCATTCCAATATAGATGATAGATATTACTATTAGCTAGAGTAGTGATTGTGAATATACCTTCGATATTATCGAAGAGGAATTTAACAACCTCTAATGCTGAATCTGAATTTACCTCTTTGAGCTCTCTGTTGATAATAACTAATTCTTTCATTTTATTTCTCCTTCTGAAAACTATTTTTATTATTACATGAAAATGATATATATATATATATATCTAAAATACGGATATAAATGAATTATAAAAAGAAGCTTACTAAAAATTAATCTAGTAGACCTCTTTAATATGTAGTATAGAGAATTCCTTACTTTAAAGGAATCTCTATACCAAACTTATTTTTGAAAGCATTAATAAAGTCTGAATAATGGAATATATCGTCATCCGCTTTACTGAATGTATTCTGGGATATAGTTCTATAACCGTTCCATGATGCGTATCCTAAGTTATATGATACATCGTTTATCTCCATACCACAAATGTTCATATTGGTAAGTGTACCTTCAACACCATTAAATGTAAACTTTATAATCTTAAAGAAACCCGTTTCATTCTCTTCTCTAATTTCAGTACTAACAATAACCAACTCTTTTCATAATAATCTCCTTTCAAGATTAATCACTTTTTATTATTACACGAAAATGATATATATATATATATCTAAAATGCGTATTATAGAAATTACCCCTTAAAAACATAGGCTTAATATACACTTTGAAAGAAAGGTGAAATAGATGGCTGTTAGAAGAAATCGTAAACTAGATGTAGAGAGTTTAACATCTTCTGTAGATTCTGATCGTTCCTTTAAAAAGCAACTAATTAATATTAATAATTTAATTGGTCAAGCCAACTTATCTCTTTACGGAACTGATAGAACTTCAGATGTTGATTCTCTTAACGATAAATTTAATGCAATATTATCTAATGAGCTAACTGGTATTACTGGAAAGGATGATAATGAAATTACATCTTTTCTTAACCAGATAGTATCTACAGATAATAAATATAAAGCTACTGAAGATATTCTAAATAATCAGTTTGGTGATTTAACAGGTAATGAATATTCTACTATGCAATCATTTATTTATGATGCATATAGAAATAGACTATTACAACAATCTGATTTTGCATGAAGTATCTTCTCAGTTAATTGAATTATCAGAAGCTATAATGATTACTAGAGATGCTATTATTTCTGCTGATACTGTAGAAGGTAGATTGAATAGATCATTAAAGTTTGATAATATTGATGAAGATGAAATTGATAATTATACTTCTTTAGTAGAAAATATGGAATTGAAGTTTAAGTTATTAGAAAAAAATAAAAAAACTTCATTATTCCTAAAACTCTGGAATATGGAGAGTACTATGTGTATGTAGTTCCATATTCTGTATTATTTAATAAATTTCATCAACAGAAAACAAGAAATCTTTCTAATAGTGGAATTCTTAAAAGATATAATGAATCTACTGTGTTGGAAGGATTTAATAATGTAAGAAAAGATAATAAGCTTTTCTGATTTGGATGTATTCTTAGAAGATTGCTATAAGAAATTTAATATACAAGAAGAAACTAAGACTAGCAATAGTTTAAATAAAGAAGTTAATAAAATAAGTAAAGAAGAATTTAAAAAAAGACTTAAAGAATATAATGGAGAATATTATTATATCTACTGATGAAATTCCTATTCCATTTTTTTAGAAGAAGGAATAGAATCAATAGAATATCTTAATAATCAAAATAATTCTGTAGTTACTGAAGATAATAACTTATTTAAAAAGTAATTAAGAATAATAAATCTGATGGTGGTGTTAAGATTAATAAGAAAGGGGAATATGATGATATTGGTGATTGTTATTTAAAGATGATAGAACCAACTAGAATTATTCCTATTCAGATTATGAATACTACACTAGGATATTATTATGTACAAGATGAGGATATTACTCCATTATCTGGAGCTGTTTCATCATCTCTTTATTTTTAGTAGGTTTAATGAACACAGTAGACAGCAAACTATTATTGATAGTTTAGCAGAAAGAGTTGTACAGCAATTCAATAAGCCATTCCTAAAAAAATAATTTAAAGTTTAAAGAAGCTATAGTAGATTGCTTTAATTATTATAACTTAAATGAGAATAGAATAAGAATGCAATTTATTCCTGCTGAATATATAATACAATTTTAAAATAGATGAAGATATCAATGGTAATGGAACATCTATGATTAAGAAATCATTATTCTATGCTAAATTATACTTAATGATTTTATTATTTAAGATTATGAGTATTATTATGTATAGTAATGATCAAAAGATTAGCTATATAAAACAATCAGGGTTAGATAAGAATTTAGCTAATAGAGTACAAGAGATAGCAAGATTACAACAATCAAGACAAATCAATATTTCTGATTTATTTTTCTTATACTACTCTTATTAATAAGGTAGGTAATGGTAATGCAGTTTATATGCCTACTGGTAGAAGTGGTGAAAGACCTATAGAAACAGAAATATTATCAGGTCAGGATGTTCAGTTAAATAATGATCTATTAGAGATGTTAAAGAATGCATATATTACAGGTACTGGTGTTCCTGCTGCTATTTTGAATTATCTTAATGAAGCAGATTATGCTAAGACAGTAGAACAGAATCATTCTAAGTTTAATGCTAGAGTAATTAATTACCAATTAGATTTTAATCCTATTATCACTGAAATGTACCAGAAGATAATGAGATGGTCTACTAATATCGGTGAAGATAAAATATCTAATTTTAGTTTTACTCTACAACAACCAAGGTCAGTATTAATGAATGCTAAATCTGAGTTAATAGGACAATATAATTCATTAGCAGAGTTTTTAGTTGGATTATATTATGAGGATCCAGGTTCTGCTGGTGACCCAGAAAATCTTAATGCTCAAATAAGAGAATTTAAGAAGTTATTAGCAAGAGATCAATTACCAATGATTCAATTTGATGATATTGAAGAATTGATTAATAAAGCAACTCTTCTTAATAAAGAAAGAAAACTTAAACCAGATCCAAAGAATGGTAATGATGGAGATGATGATGGTTTTAGATGAAGTTGATGATGATTTAGATAATCTTCATATGTAAGAATATTAAATACTAGAGGAACATACAAAAATTCCTCTAGTATTTAACTTTTTATTTATTTACTTTATCAGCAATCTTATTAAGAACTGGAGATTTAGACTTTCTAAGTCTATTAAAGTAAATCTTCATTCTCTTAACTGCCTGTGTATGATATTTTCTATCAAGCTTAGCTCTAAGAACCTTTCTAAACTTCATAAGCTTCTTAAGCTTTCTATAATCAGCGTCATTGTTAGCAGCAGCACATACATTTATTGCAAGTGCATAAAGCTGTTTCTTCTTTGACTCAGCATCCAATCTAATCATCATTGGCTTATTATACTTAGCTTCTGAGAAGTAATTATCATCGTCATCTTCAGAGTATGACTCAATAATCATCTGTACATCGCTATCTGTCATGAATCCTTCTCTAATAGCTGTATCTGATTCATTCTCTACGAAATCTCTCTTCTCATCTGAGTTAAGCTCATCATTAACAAGAAGTGTAGTAGCAGCCATTGACATCATATCATCAGCTTCCATCTCTGCATCAGAATCCAATTCCTCTTCATCAGCATCTCCACCAATTTCATCATCGAGTTCACCACTAAGTTCTCTATCCAAATCTGCAAGATCTTCATCATCCAAATCATCAACATCATCTATTGAAGATAGATCTGAAATATCATCAGTACCTACATCATCTGATGCACCATAATCATCATCGTCATCATCATCGCCGTAGCTAGAATATCTTCCACTGAAAGCATCCTCAGCATCGTCGTCATTATAACCATAATCGTCATCATCTTCCTGATACTGCTTATTTGGTTCAACACCATCAGCCTGTACAAACTGATCATCAATATCTGAATATTTATCTATATCGTCTGCTTCAAAGAAATAATTTGACTTAGATGGTAGTGGTCTTGAAAGTAACTCATCAATTCTACTCATTTTATAGTAGTCCACCTTTCTTAAAATAGTTCATAATTATTTATGTGTTTCAGGAACTAAAAAACTTCTACGACTAATTCGTTGGTATGTACCCAATTATCTCGTGTATAATCATACCCTGCTTTCCATTTAGTAACTATTGTTATTAGTCCAAGTTCAACATATCCATCAGAATGATATCGTTCTCCAGTAGTCTTATCCCATATAATACATCTAGCAAAACCATCAGTATTTTGATAATCCTCATAATGAATTGATATACATGACCTTGGAACTCTAATATTCTTTTCATTACTCCTGAAAGCATCCATAAAAGATTTTTATCATATCTATACCCTTTTCATAAGTATAAATTTATGTAAATGTGCATATATTACTTGGTATAATCACTATTACAGGTAGATAAATTTAATAAAAGTAAGGACTTAATTAATTATGGAAACAAATGCATTTATAGAAAAAAATATGTGATTCAATGAAAGATGTAATGATAAAGATGAATCCAGATTTAGATGAAGATAAAATAGAAAAGGTTATAAGAGATACAATAGAAAAGAAGATACAAAATCCAATTGTTACATTGGATAATAATTATACAAGAGAAAGTAGAGATACAAATTTATTATCAGTATTAAATTGGGTAGAGAATAAAAATCCTATTATTGCTGGTAATGGTACATTTTATAGAAAACCAGCATATTGCAATGAACCCAACGGCTGTCATGCTTGATAATTTTGCATCTCAAAGAAAAGCATATAAGAAAGAGATGTTTTCTGTAGAGAATACATCAAGTAATGAATATAAAGATTTAGATAGAAAGCAGAATAATGAGAAGATAAACATGAACTCATATTATGGTGCAAGTGGATTACCATCATCTGCATTTTATAGTAAGTATAGTGGACCAGCAACTACACATACAGCACAAGAAGTAATATCATCAGCAGAAATGTTATTTGAAGGATTTCTAGCAGATAATTATATCTTTTTAAATACTACTGAATGTATTGAATGGATTACTACAGTAATGAAAGATTTTTGAGTATTGTGATGATTTCATTAAACAACATTCATTATCTGATGTTGCTAATAGATTATATGATTCTATATTGGAACCTGATGAAAAATCATATGAGATACTATCAGATTATTTGTATTCATATACAGAAGAAGAATTATCATTTATTTATTATAAGAATAATATATTTGAATTTATTGATGACCATGAAATAATCAAATCATTATTTTTATTCAATATTTAGTAATATAAATAATTTATCTTATATAGATAAAGATAATACTGATTGGTTTATTGAGATACCAGAAGAATACAGGAATGATTTTTATCGGTAAGACTGTTAAGGATTGGAATAAATTTGTTAATAAAGAATATTTTATGGATCCGTCAAGTCCACCAGAAGTTATAAGTACAGAATTATATAAATTAACAGAATATATGACGAAATATGTTTATTGTAGATATTTATCTTTTGATAGAATATATAGACATAGAAACTTTAAAAGAAGAGTAGTAACTGTAATTGATACAGATAGTAATATCTTATCTATAGATACATTGATTAATTATATTTTTCGTTTATAGATAAAGATGGATTTGATAGACCAATAATGAATAATGAATTTATCTGTATCAATATTATGGCATTTATTATCACTCATATAATAGAAAATTTATTATTATATTTTTGGTGAGAATTCTAATATACCTGAAGATTTTTAGACCTAACTTTAATATGAAGAATGAGTTTTATTTTTCTAAGTTAATAATAGGAAGTGCTAAAAAGAGATATATAACAAAGATACTATTAAGAGAGGGTAATCTATTAAATCCACCTAAATATGATATTAAAGGATTTGATTTTAAGAAATCTACAACTTCAGAATATTGTGAAGAGAAGTTTATGGGGTTAGTTAAGAAATACTTAATAGAGAATGATGGAGATTTCGATATAAAGAGTATGCTTAGGGATATATATGTATTTAGAGACGAGATAATAGATTCCATTAAAAAGTGGTGAAAATATATATCTACCAACTGCATCGGTTAAAGAAATGGCTTCATACGCAAATCCTTATTCAGAAGCTTCTGTTAGAGGAACTACTGCGTGGAACATACTAAATCCAGATAGTCAAGTAGAAATACCATCAAGAGTTAGTATATTAAAATTAAATATATTTAAGCCTGATGATATTAATAACTTGCGTATAACAAATCCCTCATGAATATTCAGTAATAATGGATTCTATATTTAATGATACAACAGGAATGTTTGTGCAGACTAATAGTAAAAGGTGAAACTAAAATAGTTGGAATGAATGTAATAGGAATTCCTCAGAATACAAAAAAATACCTAAATGGTTAGATCCGTATATAGATTATAAAAACTATTGTAAATAATATTCTAAGTCCATTTGTACCAGTATTAGAATTATTTGGTATCAAGACATTAGATGAGGGTAAAACTATAGGTAGTATAAATAGGAAAAACTAGTGCAATTTCAAATATAATAAAATTCTAATAGAGATATATATCATCTATTAGTAACTATATAAATTATAGATAGGATTTTTATAATCCTATCTATAATTATTTATCAAAGGAGAATAAAAATGAAATCAAAAAGAATTAGTCAAAGAGTTAAAAGAGATTTATGATAATCTTAACAATGAGGAAGTATTACATCGAGCTGTTAAAATGCTTGGTAGTAAAGATTTTTCAAAAATCTTAAATTATCTTTTATTTAAAAGATTTAGATAATACTATAGACGATGAGAGTATGAAGTTATTGAAATATATATTAAAGATATGCAATTATATATATAATAACACTTCATATGGTACAGGATTGACAGATTCTGAATATGATATACTATTATCACATTATCAGAATATTACAGGAAATAATATAATTACAGAACCTATTATGAATACTGATAATACTAGTAACCATACTTATACATCATTACGAGGAACTTTAGATAAGATATATAAAATCACTGAAGATGATATTGTTAGAAATAAATCACAAAAGTACCTTAGATGAGTGGATAACTAAAACACAGAATAGATATAAAGATAAAACTGGTGACGATATAAACCTATTAGATGAAGAAGTTTATATTATGCCTAAGTTTGATGGAATATCTTGTGTATTTGAATGCGATGAAAATGGTAGAGTTATTAAAGCTTTAACTAGAGGTGATACTGAAAGAAATATTGCTAATGATATTACTCCGTTATTAAAAGATGCTTTTATTAGTCATAATTGTAAAGGTACTAAGCATGGAGTTAAAACTGAAATAATGATGACAGATGATAATCTTGAGAGATATAATAAAGACCATGATACAGATTATAAGAATACTAGGTCTATAGTAGCTGCTATATTGAATAGTAAAAAAATTCTACTAAAGAAGATATTGAATATTTGACTATAGTACCATTAAGGTACTCTTATATTGAAAAGCGGTAACGAGTCTTTACAATATATTCCAGTAGAATTTTTTAGAATATCCTCATATAGAATGTAAACTATCTGAGATAGATAAAATTCATGATTTTGCATTATCTCATAAATCTGTATATCCAGGATTAAGATGTGATGGTTGTGTTATTATTTTTATCTGATACGAACTTGCAAAAAAATATTAGGTAGAGATAATGATATTAACAAATATGAAGTTGCATTTAAGTATACTGAAGAGATTGGATATTCAAAAGTAAAAGGATATTGAATTTACTACTGGATTATTTGGTAGATTAAGTCCTGTTGTTATATTTAAAGATATTAAATTAAAAGGTAATACTATAAATAAAGCATCTCTAGGTTCTTATAAGAGATTTAAAGAACTAGAATTATGTAAAGGAGATATTGTAAAAAGTAATATATGATATAGTCCCATATATTGAATATGATGACACTGACCCATCTTGTAGTAGAAGTGGTAATAAACCTATTAAAGCTCCTGATAAATGTCCAGAATGTAATGAACCACTAGAACTAGAAGATGATGATAATGGTGAATTAAATATTCTAAGATGTACTAATAAAAAAATTGTCCTTGTAGAATAAGAGGTAAAATATTAAACTTCTGTCAGAAGATGGATATAGGAAATATTTCATACAGTACTATATCAGATTTATATAATGAAGGATTACTAAGATCCATACAGGATTTATATAAGTTATGGGATTATACTATTGCTATGAAAAACTATAGATGGATTTGATGATAAGAGAATAGATTCTATATTATCTGAAATAGAAAATCATATGGAAGTAGATTTACCTACTGTAATTGGTGCTATTGGTATAGAAGGATTTTCATTAAAGAAATTTAGAGTAATATTTGATTATATTTCATTATACGAATTAATTAAATACTCTAAAGAAAAATAATATTTATGTTTTTTTATGACTATTCCAGGAATTAAAGAAAAAAAGTGCTCAGAAGTTAATAGATGGAGTATTAGAGAATTTAGAATTAATAGAATTTATTAAAACAAATTTTATTATTAAAAAGAGTAAAAAAATCTAAGAATAATTTTACTGTCTGCTTTTACTAAAGTGAGAGAAGATGATGAACCTGGATTAAAAGAATTTATAGAAAATAACGGTGGAGTAATTGATAATGATTCATTTACTAAGAAGACTGATATATTAGTTATTCCATATGAAGGAGTTATATCAAGTAAAGTAGATAAAAGCTGTTAAGTATAATATTCCTATAGTTACTATAGATAAATTAAAAGAATATATTTCTAACAACTTTAAATAAAGAAAGTGATGCTTGAGCTCACGTACTCAAGCATCGACAAATTTATTTATCAAGGAGGTTTTCATGTCAATTTCATGACAAAAAGTAGTCACAGGGTAAGTGTGACAGCAAAACAGTAAGCAAGAACCACAAATGTAATCAAGGACTTTGTGTTGTAAGCTCAGTTACTTTTGTACTATAATGCAGATATAAATAAATTATAACTACATTAATGGTATGTTGTATATATTTACATATTATTTTAAAGTAGCCAAATAATAAATATTTTTCAATAAGAAAGGAAGTCAAATGGGAAAAGTAAGTATTGATGAGAAAGTAGCTAATACAATAGAGAGTATTAAAGAGTGTATTGCACTTTCATGTAATGTAAAGGAGTTTGATGTTACATTAGTAAAGAAGATTAATCCTAAAAGATGGATCTATGGGTACAGTAAATGCGATATTTAAAAAGAAAGGAGATAATAGAACAACAAGACAGTTGACTGTATCATTAGATGTAGATAAAAGAACTGGATTAAGTCACATAGTAATATTGAATGTGGATAAGTTAAATACAAATATCTTATTCAATACGACTGGAGATAATCCTATTGCAAAAGATAGAAAAGTATCTTCCTAATATAGTTTCATCAACACAGGCTATATTGTCAAAGACATCAAAAGTAACTCTTACGAGGAAGTAGTATGATTAGTGATGAATTAATCAACAAGGGTAAAGAATTATTTCAACTGATAGATGATATAATGAGCAGAAGAGTTAATTATATTGGAGTTGGAAGCGATACAAAGAAATTATACAAAACCATATGGTGATGCTGATGATATTGGTACATTCACTATATCCATATCATTTTTTTCAAGGATAAAGATGATGAATATATGAATCTATCATATATAATGGCTGGTGATAATGACGATAATGGAATAACTAGGTTTAACATAAATGTAGACCTACCATCAGATTTTAAACCAGAAATAACTTCACTAGCTGTAACAGATACATGGTTAGGTGAAGAAAAGAATATAGAAATAATAAAGTAAGCGAGGGTAATAAGTAATGGATGAGAAATATTTAAATGATTATAATGAATTTGTGGTTGAAGATGAAGAGCATATAATTCCAATTTGCTCATCGGCAATAAAAATATTATATGAGAAGTTCAAAGTTCCGTTGAATGATCCTAAGTTGATAGCCGTTATTGTCGAAAGGACATATAAGGTTATCATAAATACTCTTAAATCATACGAGAGTAAATTGAGTGAGTTTAAGCTTAATATATGTGATAGACTTGAAATCGGTTATACTACTAATACATCAGATGATGATGAGAAGCAGGGTAACTATATGATTTTTTTATGAATCATTTGAATAAGTCTGTAAAGGATAATATAAATGATGATGCGAATACTCCTACTGAGAGAATTACTCAGTGGAATATTGAGAATGTTATAACACAGCCTGGTATTATTAGAGAAATCAGTAATGCAGTTATTGAAGATCTTAAATCAATAGATGTTCATATCGGTATTAGTGAATTAGTAATGCTAATATTTATTACAGTATATGAAGCTACTGTAAATTATGTTAGAATCAAAAGACAAGAATTAGGTGAATTCGAGTTTGAAATTAATTTCATTAGTTGCTTCCATATTGGTTGCATGGAGACCGAGGATGGATCTTCTATCTATATAAGACCAAATATTGAAGCTAAATTGCTAATGAAAGATGACCAAGCAGCAACATCTATTCATGAGTAATTGATTAGATGGATTGAAGATTTGAAATATAATCTTCAATCCATTATAAAGTAATACAATATATTTTTTTGAAAGGGTGATGATATGAGGTCAAATTTATGTCATTATGTGAATAAATGGGAGAAAGAACTAAATATTCCATTATTAGAGAAATCGGCAGATAAACCATTAGTGGAATATGTAAAGGAAGCATTTAAATCTCTTGAAATATTGAAACCAATAAAAATAACTGGTTTTGATTATACAGAGAAAGAGTCTGAAATAGACATAAATAATTATGTGTTCCGTAGAGACAAAAAGAAGAAAAAAGAAAGAAAGATATGGTATTAAAGCTATAGGTGATGATAGAGTAGGAAGACTAACAGTACATATTGAATTAGCTCTTCCTGATACTAATCCATCTACAAAAGCTCATGAATATAAAATACATAATATATCTAAATCTATTCTAATACCATTACAAGATGAAAATGGTTATTATGTAATTAAAGGAAAGAAATATTATATTATATATCAAATGGTAGAAAAGTCTATTTACAATGTAGGTAATAGAATATCTCTAAAGAGTCTAATGCCTGTAGATGTAAGAAGAATACCAAAAAGTAGTACAAGATATAGATGGAGTAGAATATAAATTACCATTATATACTGTAGTAGTAGTTAATAGAACTATTCCAGCTATGTTATTCTATATGAGTAAAGGAATTAAATATGCATTAGATTATTTAAATCTTGATGGTATTATTGAATTCATTGATAAGATAGAAACTAAAGATGATAGTAAAATATATTTCCAGTTATCTAATTCTTGTTATATGCAAGTAGATAGAGAGATATTTGATAAATATACTTTTGTTAAATCTGTAGTTATGGGAATAATTCATATTAGTTCTAATAGAGTTAATCTTACTAATCTAAATGATAAAGCATATTGGATTAAAAAAATTAGCTAATCCAGCTAATTATGAAAAAAAGGATTAACTGTATTAAAGTATTTTTGATAGATTAGTAGATGTTACAACTTCTAATATATTAAAGATACCAGAGTATTATAAAAGGTGGTTCTTACAGTGTTGTAAAATGGGTAATGCAACATTTCAATGAATTACGATTAAAAGATAATAATGATATCAATAATAAAAGATTAAGATGTAACGAAACTATATCAGCGTTATTAACTACTAAATTTAGTGAAAGATTAAAGAGAGTTATTTCATTAGGAGAAAAAGCTAATGCAGATAATTATCTTGAAATATTTAGATTCCCTGGAGATATATTAATACAACAAATGCAATCATCAGGTATTTTTAAGATATGATGATGAAGTTAATGATATGAGTATTTGGTCTAAGTTAAAAAGAAACAACTAAAGGACCCTCATGCTATGGGAGAAAAGAATAGTAATGGAGTTGGTATTAAAGTAAGAGATATTCATCCATCTATGCTTGGCAATATTGATATCATTGTATGTGGTAATTCTGATCCAGGTACTTCGAGAACTTTATCACCATTCGCAAAAGATACAAGGATTACATTTCGATGCATCTATAGAACCATCTGATTTTTTTATTATAGAATTTCAAAAGAAGTTAATGATAAAATGTAAAAAAAGAAAGGTGATATATCTGTAATGGTTGAATTTGATAATCCTACGGATTTCTATAAGTATATTAGTGAATTAGAAAAATTTAATAATGAAAAATATTTCTATTAGTGGAACTTCAAGAGAAGGACATTATGATGTGGTTTTGGGAAGAACTATTGATATGGATGATTCATCTAAACCACAAACAATCAATCTTGCAAAAAAAGAAATATAATGAAAATGGTGAAGTAGAAGAGGAGACAAAAGATGGCGAATAATATTTTATTAAAGGCATTAAGGGAAAATGAATCTGCTAAAGGGAAAAAGAAAGATGATTTTTTTCGATGCAAATGCGTCAACTATTTCATATAGCACAGGATTTCCTGTGCTTGATTATTATTTAGGATACAAAGTTAATGTATATGATGATGATGGAAAATATTTATATTCATATCCTAGTGTAGGAATTACAGCTGGTTCATATGTTTTATTTATAGGTAAAACCATCAACATCTAAAACGGCAACTGCAATAAAGATTGCTTCTAATATAGTAAGAAAAATTTGAGAATGGATTAGTAATTCATTTTTGATTTAGAGCAGGCTTTTAAATTATTCAAGAATACAAGCTCTAACCAGAATACCTATGAATGAATTAGAATCTAAGTATGTATTAAGACAAGAAGATTGTACTCTTGAGAATATGAAATCTACTATCATGAGATTATATCAAGAGAAAGTAGAAAATCCAGACCAGTATATGTATAATACAGGACTAAAGAATGAATTTGGAGAAGAGATTCAAGCTTTTTGTTCCTACTGTTATTATACTAGATTCAATAGCTACTATTACAATGAGTATAGATGGTAGTGAAGCTAAGAAACTTGAGAAACTAGAAGAGATATCAACTCAAACAGATAGAATGAGATTAACTGGAGAGATTGGTAGATTCTTTAATGAAATTCTCCCGTATCTCAGGAAAGCAAATATAACTTTAATTGCCATAAATCAGATTAAAACTAACCCTCAAATGGGTATAGTAAAGAGCCCAGCTGAGATATTAGGGCTTGGTCAATCGGAAACGCTCCCGGGAGGAAACACTCCAAAGTTCTTAGCTCATATACTTCTCAAATTCGTTGCCGTTGGTGGAGAAAAATATAATGAAGAAGATGAGGGTTTCACCGGATTTAAAGTACGAGTAGAAATAATTAAATCAAGAGTATCCGCAGCATTAAAGAATGTAGAATTAATCTATAATTCTAATGTAGGTATAGATATGGTTAGGTCTACTGTTGCATATGCTAAAGATATGGGATTGATAGGTGGTAATAAGAATGGCTATTATTTCTTATCGGATAAAGATGAAAAATTTACTTTAGCGAATATGCCTCAAGACTTTAAAAAAATAATCCTAAGCTATTTAAGATAATGAAAGATAATGTAATTCCTCTATTAGAGAAAAAAATCTATCAGGTATTACTCCAGAAGAAATGGAAATAGCTGATGAGGAATTAGATTTCTATAATCTATAAGTGTAGAAATCTGATTAAATAGCTTCTAATATATATTATCTATTAGAAGCTATTTGAATAATTATAGAAAAGGGATAAAATATAACGTGAATGTGAATCAGAGTTTAATTGGTTCAATTTATACATTACGAGATGCAAGTTCGACATCGGATTGTGGTCACAACTATATTATCATATCAAATAATCAGAATATTAATAAATTTGTACAGGCAATGCCTATTACTCTATGAGGAATAAAAAAAGTAACTATAGAAGTTCCTATTAAGTTAAGTAATGGATTAGTGTCTTATATTATTCCGTATAGTATACAGACATTTACTAGTACTGAATTAAAAGTTGGAAAGTTTAGAGGAGTTATTTCCGATAGTAAGTATATTACAAGTAAAGAATTTATTAACTTATTAATGGATATGTATTTAGTTGAGTCTAATATAGGTGATGTTGATAAAGATAAAAGTAATGAATGAATATAGAGAATATTGTAATAATTTTTGGAAATTTCATAAGAATGATACAGAATATCGGGAAGTAGATAATGATGTAAGAAGTAAAGAATTCGATTATATGTATAAGGCATTGAGATATTGGTCGGATAGTGAACTCGATATGTATATTAATAATGTAGATAGCGGTAATCCTAATTACTCTTATAATAAGTTGGGATTTAAAGATTTTAGGAACAAATACAATTTACTTTTTCAAGTAAAAAAAGGAAAGGGAGGCAAGGCATAAATTAATACAGAATATGGCATAAAAATATAATTAAGGAAGGTGATGATTGACAATGGGAGATAAAAATTAAAAAGTTTTCACTTATAGACTCTTTAAAGAAAGCTGATGCAGAATTAACTGGTTCGCCATCGCTACTAGTATTACTGCTCTTACATATCCAAATTATGTAAGTTCCATGAGAGCGAATATGTTCACTAGTCATATTAAGCAATGTATGACTTTTATTACATCCAGATGTACCTTATTTATTTACTAATAATGAAAAATACTATTGGCAAATATTCATCAGGATATAAAGAAGCTAAATATGATTATGAAGTATATAAGAAGGTATATAAGTTTGATGATATTACAGATAATCCATTTGTATATGAAATGTTTGTATATAACAAAGATAAGAATGAGTACGATGTAATACATAGAAAAACTCATGAAGACCTAACTGAAGCATTTGGATATGCATATAATAATGAATATATAGATAGTCTTGAGGAGGGCGATGAAATACATAAAGGAGATGTATTATATAAATCAACTTCATATGATGAATATATGAATTATGGATATGGAAAAAAATGTTACAGTAGCATATTCATTTGATGATTTCTCATCAGAAGATGCTGCGATTGCATCTGAATCTGCATGTGAATTATTTGCATCTATAGATTCAGAGGTAATAAATATAAATTTAAATAATAATGATTACTTATTAAATTTATATGGAGATAAGAAGCATTATAAAGTAATACCTGATTTAGGAGAATTCTGTTCTGGTAGAATAGCTGTATCACGAAGGTTATTCAATAAACAGACATTATTTGATTTTAAATCAGATATGCTTAATACTATATTAGATAGTGATAATGTATATTATATTGGTAATAATAGTAGGGTAGTAGATATTACTATATATAATAATGCTGAAGAAAGAGATGAAACGCCATTCTATCAGCAGATAAATAAATATATTGATTCACAGAATAAATATTATAATGAGATAATAGATATATGTGAAGAAATAAGAGACTCTGGAGCTAATTATACTAATGAATTAGATTATGTATACAAGAGAGCATTAGAGATGGTTGATACTGAAAAGAGATGGAGAGAGAAAGATTCTATATATGATAATATGAATATTAAAAATTACTATTATGAGAAAAGCTCCATTATCTAAGGGTAGTAAAGTAACAGGTAGGTTTGGTAATAAATCAGTTATTGCTGTAGTTAGAAAAAGATGAAGATATGCCAATAACTGAGGATGGTAGACGAGTAGATTTAATTCTTAATATGTTAGGTATTATAAATAGAACTACAGCAATGCCATTGTATGAGATGTTTATAAATTCCGCTTCTCGTAAAATAAGAGCTAAGTTATCTGAGATGAAAAGTATCAAAGAACAAGAGAAGCTGTTATTTGATTATATAGGGATTTGGAATGAAACTCAAGAAGATGAGATGCATCAATATTATAAGTCTTTAGATAAGAAAGATAAAGAAAAAAATATTCAAGATGCAATATATGATGGTATATACATACATCAAACTCCACTATGGGAAACAAAAACCTATATTCTATAGATGTCTTGATTTGATGAAGAAATATCCATTTATTAAAAGAGATATATTATATATCAATAAATGGGGTAAGAAACAAAAAGTATTGACTCCATCTATAGTTGGAGAAATGTACTGTATGAAACTAAAGCACTCAGATAAAAGAGGATTTAGTGCAAGAAGTACTGGAGCTATTGATGATAAAGGATTACCATCAAGGAGTTTTTAAATCTAAAGCTCATCTTGAAAAAGCATCATCATCATGTATCAGATTCGGAGAATTTGAAACTCTTAATTTCTCTATAGCAGTATTACCAGAAGATTTGGCAGTATTCCATGCATTGTATAGAACTTCTATTAAAGGACGAAAAGATATTGTAATGTCAATGTTTGATGAAGATGGAATCAGAACTATAGATAATAGATATACATCAAGAGTAGCAGAGATATTTAATGTTACTTTTAAAAGAACTTGGAATAGAAATAGATTTTTATGGATGATGATTATATTGGTCCTATTAATGATAGTAACCTAGTTACTCATACATTAAGAGATAAAACTATTCTATGTAGTGATTATAAATTCTTTATTATAGAAAGAGTAGATGAAATAATACAGAATATATATAAAGAAGAACCAATAATCACTAATGATGTATTAAAAATCTAAAGTAATTGATACTTTAAAGAATACTAAGTATTTAGTTGGACCAACTGAAGAAGAGTTAGAGAAATTAGATATTAATGATATTATAGATTTCGTTACCAAATAAAATATTTAACTAGAGATAAGATTGAAATATATCTTATCTCTAGTTATTTTTATATATTAAATGAATTATAAAAGTCATTAACTTTTTACTGTATTTGGATTTATATTTGCATATATTACATTATTCTCATCTCTGATAATAGTGTGTTTCCTTTTAGAATCAAATCCTACTATATTTGAAATATTTAAATCAAATGCTTCCATTATTGCTTCTACATTAGAATCTTTATTAGCTTCTTCTAATATCTCCTTAAGAGGAATTGTCATTCCATTAATAACATCAGTAGGAGATGCTACAGATTCTGTAAAAGTCTTTAATGTAACTTTAGGAGCAGATGTAGCGTGGGCAACTGCATGTGATGGGAACCAAGGTGCATCATATGTAATCAATCTCTTCATCATTACATATGGTTTACCATTCTTATTTACCATCTGAGCAATAGCTCTAGCAGAGAATTGAGGAATCCAACCAGCAAGTACTTCTTTACCAAACCCTTCACCAACAGGACCTTGGGCTGACTGTATCTTAGCAGTAAGTACATTACCTACTAATTTAGGTTCCATTATCTTAAATGCTCTCTTTTCTGGAGGTACATCTTGTATTCTTTCTGCAGATAACTTCTCATCTGTTGTAGTAGGCATTGGATGAGCAAATTCACCAAACCAACCACCAGTTCTTAGAAGTGATTGTATCTTTTCGCATTTAATACACTCCATTACATTACTAGCATCATAATATCTTTTATTTCTATTTTCTACATCAAAATCCTGAAGATTTGTATCAAATGTAATATAGAATAAATCTGCTGATTTATTTGTATTCATATTAGACACTCTAGGATTATCAGAAACGCTTTCAGATATATACATAAAATCCCATAAGATTATCGTTTATCATATCTTTAAATTGCCTTTCTTTATATATTCATTTATATTAGTGTTAAAAATATGGAGAAATACCAGTGATTAAACAACTAATGATATTTTTACTATTATACTTAGTAGCTTTTATCAAGTAATTTAATTATAGATTCATCTGTAATATATTTCATAACATAATCATTAGTTACTATTAGATTATTTTTCTATAAATGTATTATCTTTAGCTATTGCTTGAAATATATTAGTAGCAATCTGTTTAGCATCTTCATCTAATTTAATTAATTCATATTTAGAATTTATCTTACTTAAAGATGTCATCATGTTATTAATTTCATTATCTATTAATACATTTATAAAATTTAATAATCCTATTGTAGCTTCTACTTTTATCTAAATAATCTAATTCTTTTTGATACTGGTTTTAGTTCTTCTTTAATTCTTTGAAGTTCAATAAATTTATTTTCTTCATTATATTTTTTTAGCAATATTATGAAATAAAGTACATACATTATTAATTACAAATAAACCCAATATCAAATACATAATAATCATAATTGAATAAAAATGTTCATATTAACCACCTTAATATTTTTATAGTTTATAGATCAGTTTCTTATCTATTTAACCATATAACAGAAAAAAATAATACCATATGTAAAGGAATAGAATTAATTATGATGAAATCTTATTTTTTTGTTTAATATCGAATGAATATATAAAGAAACATCCAGCTGATACTGGGTGGAGATATGCTAAAGAACATCAATCGGAGTGGGTAGATGCATCATCTGTGTTTCCAGAGAATATACCTAACTGCAACTATAATTTGTATATGAATTATTTTTGTACATCAGAACAAGGTATATGATATAGTAAAGATGTATGCAAGTATGGATGATCAAGCGACGGTTCATATATGTGTAGAAACACCTAATCCATGTGATATTATTAGTTAAGCGTATTTTAAAAAGTATTAGGTTATATATTATTTTTGTATCACAGCTGAATATTAGAATTGGGATATGCAGTTGGGGATGCTGGCGTACTGACATTTACAGCGTGTTAATTAACTCGAGGATTAACATGGGTGCTTGATCCTTATATGACTATCAGCCAATATTAAAATCTGATAGTATATATCTTGTATTATATTGAATAAATATAATGCAAGATATTTGAAGTTTATACTGATTAGAAAAACTAATCAGTATAAACTTCTTTTTATATTATTTCATTTAGCGGTTGATACAAGTATTTCTTTATATCATTACTACTAATTTCTTTTATTATAAGTAATACTAATGAATTTACTTGTTTTATCTTCTAGTGGTAAATTCTTATCAAATATAAATGAATATAATTGATTAGTTTCATTTACTTTTTTTCTTTTGTATTTTTTTCTTTTTTTCATCTATATATCCATTTACTATCTCTACTTTTTATATTATCGCTTTTTTTAAAGTTTCTTTAATATAATTAATAGTAGATTCTGGATGTTCTATAGTACTAGGAATATTAAATACCACTCTTATATTATCATAAGCTTCTCTTTTAATCATATTATTAAAACCATCTATAGATTCTTTTTAATTTATCTTCATTAGTAAATACTTCATTATTGTAAACCTATTCTAATAGTTTTATAATCTTTTAACTAAAGTATTTTTCTATATATTCATGTGAATACTTCTCTTTATCAGTATTACATTCTACTATATAAAATCCTTTTTCTTTCTTCTTCTCCATATCTCCACCTACTAAAACTTCCTATAGAGAAAAAAACTTATCATCAGTTTCTATATTTATATGATAATGACCAAAGTATACTTCACCTTTACATACATTATCTAATTCTTTTAGTAGTGAATACTTTAGTTTTCTTTTTATCATCTGATTTATTATCTATATGAACAGATAAATCAGTCATTACTCTCTAATTACTCCGTGACCAAATACATAATCATATTTATCATAATTGGATAAATATTTACTATAATAATCATCCATATCATTTACATGCTCTTCAGGCAAAATATAGAATATTTAAGTCAGGTAATAATTCCTCATCCGACACGAACTTAATTACTTTTTACATTATCATATAGCTTCATTACATTCATTATATCATATTGATTGCATCTCATGAGATTCAGTTCCATATACAAATCTTAATGGTATATCTTTATCTTTACATACTTCTATTAAATCTTTTAACATCTTATAACTCATTTTAGCAGCATTATCATTTAGATAAAAATTTATGATCAAAAAAATCTCCACATACTATAACAAAATCTAATTTATTATCTTTCTTTATTCTATTTATAAATAATTCAGTATATTCATTATATAAGGCGTCTAAATCCATAGCACCTACATGAATATCTGATATAATATACCCTCTATATTTCATAATAATAAAATTCACTTTCTATAATTATTATACTAACAGTTATAGAGAATATCACAAAAACACTGGTATAAGCTAGGATTTAGATAAGAAAGGAGGTATAAAGATGGCTTCAAGTAGTGTAAATTATATAGGAAGATCAGGGAGATGTTGAGTCACATGGTAGTGCTGGTCCAGATACAAAAAGTTTAGCATTCGATATTCCTTCAGTAGGAACTGGATTATATTCCACAAATAATAAATTTATTCAAATTCCTCAAGGGGAACCATCTACTATACCACTAGATAAATTGGTAAGTCAGTTAAATAAAAACGGTTTTTTTACCAGATGATAACCAGACTCATCATAATATACTCGAAACTTATTCAAATTATTATAATAGATATAAATTACCAAATCCTAATATGGCATTACAGAAAGGATTTGGTCATGTATTTTTGTAAGACCCTCGTGTAATATATTGGATGAGGGATATAATTTATTACCTGAATTACAAGGTAATGAAGAATTTAGTCATATTGCAACTTCATCACCTTGGGTATTAAGAAACCTTGTTGCTAATAATGGACAAGACCATGATTTTTATGTTATTAATGTCCAATTATGCACAATCATTCTCATTATCAGATGAAGTTCTTTCTACAAACTCTTATGGTACATCATATACAGGATTTAAAATAAGTTATGGTAAGACTGTAAATGAGTCAAGGTCTGCTGGTCAGTTTAGTATACAATTTGGAGATGATAGAAATTTCCATATGTATCAAACTTTAAAAGCGTGGGTATCATATATTAGTGGATGTTATAGAGGTAATATAGCTCCATTATCAGACACAATTAAACAGAAAAATTTTAGACTATGCAGCAGCTTGTTATTACATCGTAACTGCTGAAGATGGAGAAACTATTATTTTCTGGTCAAAAATATTATGGAGTATTTCCAACTGATATACCGTCAGCTCAATTAACATGGTCTGCTGGTAATGCAATTAAAAGATCCAACTATGGATGTTAATTTTGTATTTTCATTTAAGAGAGATTACCATCCAAATACATTACTAGAATTTAATTATAATGCTAGAATGGATAGCAATAGTTCAGTATATGCTCCAATATATGATGATAAATTATTAACATCAAGTAATGGTATGGTTGGTGCACCATATATAGAAACTATTAGAAATACTGATGGAAAAATACCAGTTGAATATAAATTACGATTTAGACCAGAAACTACTTATACGAACGATAGAATAAATAGAGTTGGAACTTCTATTGCTAATACTCTTAGTAGAGGACGTACTAAATTTGGTAGAGGTAACCATGAAGTTATAACTCCATCAAGGAATAAATCATCTAAAGGTAAGAAAAAGAAGAAGGTAGGGAAATATCTATATGGCAAATAAAAAAATAATATTAATAGAGATTATATAGATAATTATGCTGTAAAAGAATTTGTTACAAATGAATTAGCAGATAAGTATTTTTGAAGATATAGATTTAGATTTAAGAAATATTGGTATGTTTGGTTATACAACAGAATTAATTTCTAATATATCAGAAGATACATTCAATACAGCATCTGTATTATTTAGAGAAAGTTTTTCCAAATAGAGCAGAGATAGAAGAGTCTATATATTCTCATGCAGCAATATTTCAATTAGATGATGTTTTATCTAAGGCTGCTTCTTGTAAATTTATTCTTGTATTAGAAGAAGCTGCTATTATTAAAAAAATATGAAAGCTAGTACAAATCCTGGAAATAGAAATACTTCTTATTTTTATATAGATAAGAATACTACGATTTATGTAGAAAATATTCCATATGTACTGGATTATGATATTATAATAAGTATTGTTAGAAGAGTAACTAGTAGTGGATATGATTATCTATTCTCTGCTAGATATTTTTAAAGAAGAATTTAAAAATAGTTTATCTCATGTAAAAGACCCTTATGTTAAAGTAAGACGATCTAGTGATGGGTTTATTGCATTAGAAGTAGAAACTCATCAATGTATTAGAGATGAAAGAAATGAACAAATTATCACTAATAGTGAAATAAACTACCCTGTTGTAGATTTATCATTTTGAAGGAAAGCTAGCAGGATTTGAAGTCTTCTATACTTCGCCAATTACCAATGAAGAAGTTCAAATGAAGACTCTTATAGTATATTCACAACCATTAAAAGATCCATTTTGTTATTATCAGATAATTCAAGAAGGTGTATTAAGATTATCATTTAACTCAAAAGATACATATTTTTATGCCAGAATTTAATTCTAACTTGAGAATTATTCTATATATGACAAAAAGGTGCTGATGGTAATTTTGATGTATATAAAGGAAAGAATATATCGTTAATACCATCTAATGAAAAATATAATTATGCTAATTCTATTTAACTGCTGCTATGCCAGTTGGTGCATCTCAAAGGTGGTAGAGACCAGCAAGGTGTTGAAGTACTAAAAAGCTCTATCAGTAGAGGGATACAGAACTGCATTAGCATTAACAACTGAAAGTGATTTACAGCAGTTCTTTAATAATTATAAATATAGATTTGGTAATTCAGATATTTTATTTATTAAAAAAAGAGATGATGTATATGAGCGAGTATATTCTGCATTCATGATTGTGAGAAATGATACATACATATATAAAACTAATACTCTTAATTTGAATATTAATCTATATGATATGACTAATCCTGAAAAAGAATGTATTTATAATAGAACCTGGTACAGTATTTACATGTACTGATACATCAGGTAATGCCCAATATTTTAGAGATACTACTAAAAATAGTACATATAAAGCATTATACGATGCAGACGTTGCAGCTAATAATACTCCATATATAATACCGGGTACATTAGACCCATCTGTAATTCCATCATATCTAAACAGACCATGTTCATTTGCCCAATGGAAATCTCGAAAAGGATTAAAGGATACAAAATTAGTATGGGAATTAACAGAAGATGATTATAAGAATTATGATAATCCTGCACAGAAGAAATTTTTTTATTAATAAATCCATTTCTTATTAAATTTACTAAGAGTCCTAATCTAGTATCTACATATCTTACATATGTAAATAATGTATCTACTTTAGATTTTACTGATGTAAATAATGAGATGTATTTACAGTTTGTTAGTTACAATATATCTGTAAAGAGAAGATTTATTAAAGAAAAGAAATATGAGATTAGTGTAAAGTAACATCTACAATGACTGTAGATAAGAAAGCATATCCACTAATTAAAGTAGATAGACAAGATGCCGATGGTAATCCAGTATATCATTTAAATGATAAATATTCTTTATCAGATAATGATATGAGAGTACTTCTTACAGTAGTAAAAGATGAAAAAGATTATTTTCTATACTGAAATGGTACCAACAGAATATGATTCAAACAGTGATAGCTTTTTTTATTCAAATCTGAAATATTTACAGATGACCATATTACTTCAAATGGTCAATTAAGATTATTATCTGGTAAGATTTATAGAAATCCTACTAATGGAGAATATTATAAAAGTACATGAAGTGGATAATAATTTTTATTATAAATATGATAAAGACGGTAATATGCTCATGGATAATGTTCCAGTAAATGATGTTACATCTTTAATAAATACTGGTACTATAGTTAAATTTGAGAATCTAGTTAATATGACAGAATATGATGATATTATGATACCTATAGATAATACTGTAGTAAAAATATATACTTTATATAAGAGAAACTATTCTGAAGTATTAGGTGGATTGGTAGAAAATGAATCTAGTATGACAGATAATCCATTTACAACACATGGTCATTATGATAAGTACATATGGACAAATACATATGCTACCGTTACTGAACCTATAGTATTTATGAAGTCATTAGAGAGTGTAAGGACATATCTTGATTATGAAGATTATACTGAAGCAGTATCTGATGATCATGGTCATGTTACATTCACCATGATTTAATGGATGTAGAAATGAAGACTATTTCATTCTTACGAGCATCAACTATATTAGATGAAGCTAAATCTGTTTATTTCTTTTAACTCATTTTTTTAGCACATTATAATTTTTATACAAAATATAATTGATACTAGACTAAGAAATGAAACAGGTATTGATTTAAAGTTCTATAATACATATGGTAGAAGTAAGAACTTCCTAGTAGGAGAAGATGCAGAGCAATTAGATACTGTTAATCTAAGATTATCATTTGATATGTGGTTTGTTCCTGGTACTGATACTACAGTAGCTGTAAAAAGATGTTAAAAATTTTATTAAATCTGAAGTAGAAAAGATTAATGAAAAAGGAATGAATAATCTATTTATATCAAATTTGATGAGAAGAATAGAGCAGAATTTTGGATATGTAGATCATATACGATTTAACCATATTAATAGTTATCCTACTACTATGCAATCAGTTAGAAATAATACTACAGATATTTCTGATTTATCAGTATCTGAAAGAAGATGGTATATACCAGAATTGTTATTATGTGATGTAGAAGATATTACTATTAACGAATACACTTCAGAATAATATAGCCTAAAAACAAAAAAATAAACATTAAGAATTGAAAGGATAACGGAAAAATGCCTGACAATAGAGAAATTAGACTCTTAGATTTTATGGATAACATAGAAGATGAAGAGAATAATAAAAAAATAAATGATGATTTTTAAGCAGTCAGATGATTATAAATTAAGAATGATAGATAAATCAAGAGATATGGCTAAGAAAGAATATCTAACTGATGTTCTTACTAATACATATAGAGATGCTATTCCTCTTAATGATGAATACAAAAGTAGCTTACAAAGATGATATAGATAAATGCTTTAAGGATTTCTTAAATGAAAGATGTCCTCAGGGTGTAGAATATTATATTAAAGAAGCTATTAAAAAGAAATCTGGATTTGCTAAGAAAGTATTAGAATCTGTAAATAATGTAGTAGATAGAAAAATATGATAATATTGTCTTTCATTTAGAAGATGCTGATGAAGATGATGTTGTATTTAATAACGATAAAGATGATCAGAAGAAAGTTAATGTTGTTGGAAGAGAGTTAAATACTGATGAAGTGGCTAATATTGTAAAAAGATAATGTAAAACAAACAGCAGTATCTGAAATACAGAGAGCTAAAGAAGAAAAAGAAAAAAACTTCAAGCAGTAGAAGATGAACTTGCTAATGATGTTAAAATGAATAATCCTCAGCAGGTAGAAGAAGCTATGCAATTAAGAGGATTAGGTGTAAGAGATTATACTCCATCATTATTTAATGGAATTATGATTAGTAATATGAATAAATTCAAGCTAAAATGGAAGCTGGTGAAGAATTACCAACTCATACATTTGAAGCATTGAGTGATTATCCGATGAATAGTAATAATGGTAATCCTACTATACAAGAATTAGCATTTATTGAGACTGTAAAGGATTATACAAAAATATGCAGTATTGAAAGCATTAAAACTTGAAAGTTTTGATAAGTATAAGATAGGATCAATAGCTCAATATTACGCAGAAAAAATATTAAATTTGAAAGAAGTTGATGATTTATTTCATCAACTTCTTTTCACGCATTTTATATATATATATATATATTATTTTTGTGTAATAATGAATTTAATAATAGTTGACCTATCGACTTTAACGGGGAGAATGGAGTAAGTTATGTTAGAAGTAAAGAATGTGGTAGATATGGAAGCAATTAACAATAGTACAGAAGAAAAGCTATCTCAGCTTCAATCTCAGATGAAAGAAGCTGAGAATGAACTAAAAATTATTAGATTCTATGAGAAGATTTTTCAAAAATGGTTTGAAGACCTGTATGGTGCCTTAAAGGAACTAGAAAACGATGACACGAATATAGATATATTAAAGAAGGTTATACGCCAAAACCCGCTTACAGTATACCCATATTACTGCGTTGATTGGCTTTGAGGAGAGCTGGGTAACTAGTATAGAAATAAAAGTACTAACTGCTAGGGAACGGATTGTACCTAGAATATTTCATGAGTACGGTCATCATAGGGACTGGTTTCATGAAGTGTATACACTAAAGGATAGTTATCCAAGTACATACGTTAATGATAACAAGGCTAAGAAAATAAGCCTTATTGGTAGATCTATTGAGTCTATCAATTCATGGTGTCTTCATAAATTATATGTCTTAGATGAAAATCCAAGACTTGGTAGGTAGTAAAAACGAGAGAACTGCACTAAAAAAATACAGTTCTCTTTTTATTTATTATAATACTGAATACTCAATATGAAGTACCAGAATATTGCTTTCTTATAATTTATTCTACTTGCTTCTCTTTTAAATTTAGCGTGAACTCCAGTTTCTTCACCCCATTTGTCTAATGTAGTTTTTATAGTTCTTATATTATCATTATTACTATTAGTCTTTCTAAATAACTCAGAACTCCATACTAAAAAAATTACTACTATTAATATCTTTTTATCTTTATGCTCATCATATAGATATAAAAAGAACTGCTTGAATAAAAAGCTTCTATATCTTTAGTATATTTATCAGTAATAATTTTACTCATATAAAATCTACAATCGGCAAATGATATTTGTGCTAAAGTTTTACATTGATTAATTCTTTTTAAATCTAATCCATTTGTTAATAATCCATTTACTATTGTATTAGTTACTACTTGTACTGAACTTGTATTATTTTCTATTGTATCATCTATTACTATTTCATCATGTGAATCTTTTGTTAATACTACTCTATTACCAGCATTGTAATTTTTCATATATTCTCCACAGATATTCTTTAACATAGATTTCTGGTCATTTCGTATTCTTTTGTATGAACCTGATGAACTCTAAATCAGAAGCATCTTTCATAAACTGCTTTTAAGAATCTAAAAGAATTATTTATAGATAAAAAAATAAACCACCAAATACATGACCACCTTGTTTCATTATATACTTCTCTGATAGATTATCCATAGTATACTGCATAACACCTTCATTAGCACCATACTTAAAGAATAAAGAGAATAATGATGGATAAACAGATAATGCATAAATTGCTAATGCTGTATTTAATCCTTTTTCATCATTCTTAAGATAATAAAATCTTATACAACAATAGAAAACCCAGAATATAGGATTATTTCTTAATAACTTAAAAATCTGTTTGGGTAGAAATCTGTTTAGTAATATCTACTACCAATCCTACTACATATTTTGGATCTATTTCAAATAGATTAAAGAACATCGCTTTATCTACATCACCAAATGGAATTAATTCAATAGGACCAGATGTATGTAGTTTAGATGAATTTCTATCCATATAATTTCCACATATCTGTTTAAATTTTCTATCACCCATTGGAGTAGATAATATCTTTTCTATTTTTTGGATATAGATTGGTTTTCATTATGTAGTTATTTTTTTATCAGTTGCTTCTAAAAAAATAATCATAATCATCATATAAATCATCTTGAAGCATTTCCATAAAGGTATGAAAATATGAATTGGTCTTCATAATAAATTTACCTTTCTTAAGTTTACTTACATTAATATGCTGTTTTTAGAGGAAAAAGAAGACCCCATTATTTGGAGTCTTCTAAACATTTTCTGATGTTAATAGCAATATCCGTTGGTATTATTTTACCGCAGGATTTGCATATACAATTATCATCATCATACTTTTATAACATTTAAGATTGCTTTACCTCTATACATTTTTAATATGTTGGCATACGGCACCTCTACCCACGCGTGTCGAAACCATACTTAGTAATAAATCAAGTTTTGTATCTTTATTCTTCATGTAATCCCCTTTCAAGATTAAATTTATTTGTTACTAAAAGATAATATATATTATCTGATATACGAATTAAAAAGAAGACTCTTTAATTAGAGTCTTCTTATTAACAGCTATTCTTCCAATTTATCGCACGCTTTAAGTATATCTTTGATAGAACAGCCATCACAAATTAAATTATGAATATTATATGTATGGATTCGTTCTATAGCACGCATCATTTTGGATACAGGTTCAATTAATGAATATTCTATATCCTCATGTACATCATACATCTCATGTATATCAAACTTTGATGTAATCATTAATAATTCATTATAAGAATCTGGCAGCATATCAGAAGCTATAGATACAATAGCTTCTGAAACTTCTGTATTTCATATATATTATCACCATAAATCCATTCATTTCCAAAAGCATGAGATGTTTATAATACTTTTTGTATTCTGCATGATACTCTATGATATCGTTAAATGAATAATTTGATTCGCTAAGTTTATAAACCATATTTAATATTCTATACAGAATATTGCTAGGGTTACGATTAAGATTGTTATCTCCAACAACTGATTCAATAAGTTCTTTAGCCTCATCACTCTTGCTATCCTTTAGTAAATCATATACCTTTGTTAATGTATAGTACGCATTGTTCTTTGAAGATAATTTAGCCAAAAATATTTTCTACATCAATCATTTTTTTATTCCTTTCATTCAGATACATTACTACTGATTTCTTTTTAAACCAGACTTTTTCTATCAGACTATTGTCATGATATATTAATTCTTTCACCCATGTTGTTATTAAATCATCAAGCATTGCACCATACATCTTATATACACCTAATTTATTCATTGTATTAGGTAAATCTACATTAGACTTATTTAATCTAGCCATTCTACGATATATCCTCATTGATGGTTCATACATCATGACCTTAATTCCATATTTTTTTAACGATATATTATCGTGAATTAATCTGAGTTTATCAACTATATCTTTGGTAAATATACCACCATTATCGAAAAGATATTCACGATATTTTATTATAGATTTTTATTAAATCTACAGATACTGTTGTTTCATCTTCATTATCATATTTAGATACGATTAACTCTAATTCATCTACCATATCGTTTACTGACTTTTTCTAAATCCTTTATTTCTATCATAAAACCATACCCGTTTACTATATTAACTTTCCTTATTAATAACTACTTTTTTACAAAATCATATCTCCGCCACTACTTACATATATAGCCAACATATACAATAGTATGATACTAATATGACAATTTATATTGCATATCATACATAACTCGTTATTGAACTTTATATCATACTTTGGAAACAGTCTTTGTATACGTCCTGGGTGGAATATTGTAGGATTTGCTATATGTCCTCTATACGCAACTGGAACTTCATTTATCATAAATTCATATACTCTACGATTTAATTCATCAAGTTTTTGATGTATCAATAGTATCCATTGCATCATACATTGACTCATGTTGAGCATAATATAACGTAGTTTCAAGAGAACTACATAACATCTTATAATCCCACTTAGTTTTATCTGATACAGTAAAAATTATTCAATGCTATAACAGCATCTTCTAACTTATCCAGTTTATTCATTTTTATTCCTTTCCTTTCCAATAAGTACATCACCGCCCATATCGACATACTTTGCTAGTATATAACTCTCAAACATGTCTAATGCACTTAGTATGGAATTATATGAACTTTTCTTTGAATCATTTTCATCATTCCATAACATTGGATTACTCATACTATAAATAGTATTATTTGGTTTCAATATAGCATATACAGATGGTACTTCAATACAATTGAATTCGAATATTACGTTCCATATTCTTGATAGCAACTTGCTATCAACAGTATCTATATACTTATTTAGGTGACATTTAAACATCTCTCTACAAACCCTATGTATTTTTACCAATATCAGATATACTTTTTTTCTGAGTTGGAAAAACTCTTTTAAGTGATGATACTAAACCAAGCAATATACTGGTTAAGTATTTATCAACTTGATTTAGTGTAATTGGTAATTCCACACGATATTCCTCTAAAGTATCATCACACAACTTGTTAAATTCTTCCAAACTCATATTATTCCTCCAGTATACTCTTCTATGTGGTCTCTCCATATTGTGAGAGCAGCATACTTCTCATCATCACTCATATCATTAAATGATTCATAACCATAACTGTTTGCTAATTCTTTAATAAATTCATTCATACTCATACCTTCCTTCTTATCATCAGTAATATTATTCTTTTCCATAAATCTTCTCCTCTTTTCAATAAAAGTACTTCATGACTGCACCAGTTCTTTATCTGAGCATTATAATCATCAAGTATTGCTTTTGTTATTTCATTCATTTTTTTATACCCTTTATATCACCAGGTGATTCCTTTCTTTATATCCTTATTCATACGTGCCTTATAATAATCCATCATATTAAATATCATCAAATATATCTCTGATATGTATTTGACTATATCAGTATTGATAGGTTCTAACAAATCCATTTTATTGAGTTCAGAAACTAGATTGTTAATACTATATTATGGTAACATTTTTTAACGATTCATCATAGTACTTAAAAAGTCTATGCGTGATAGATAAAAATTTTACTAACAATCTGAGCCTTTTTCTAAATCAAGTTCCTTAACATTATTGAAGTTTTTAATCAATGACATATCATCACTATCGTCGTATGAAACTTTATCAAAATCTTCTATACTATTACTATATTTTTTTCAAGTACTGATACAAAAGATTCCAGATAATAAGTATCGCGGTTATACATATCAAGTATACCATGAGATGATGCACTTAAAAGCATCTCCTAATACTTTTCTTTTTCTGAAATACCCTTCTATGAAATTTATATCAGGATAATTCCAATTATCAATAGCACATAGTATATTACTAATAGCATCAATTCCTGGGTTATCTTTATAAACCATCTCAATAATTTTATCAATATTAGATATTGCATCATGATAAACCCTGTTCCTTTCACACACACCATCACTCAAACCCATTAGTATAGAACTTTTTAGAATCATCTAATGACTCCAATACAAATTCAATACTGTACAACTCATCAAGTAAATCCCTTTGAACTAATCATTTTTACTCCTTTACATATATAGTTATTTAGTTACATAAAAATATTATATAGGTAAAATATTAATAAGAAAGATGAATTTTTATCATCTTTCTTATTACTTATACTATTACTTCAGTTGTTAATTCATTATTAATTATTTCTTATTATATACATAATAAAAAGGAGTAAAGAAAAATACTTCTAAGCTATTATTTAAATATATCAATTCTGTATCTAAATCTAACTGTATATCTTTAATACCTAATTTCTCACTTCTTAAATATCTCTGTATTAAAGAACCATAATCAGAATTAACAGGACTATTTAGTCTTATAGCTTCCATATAATCTTTTGAAAAATATGCTTTTTGCTATCATCAGGTATTAGCATAGGAGTATCTAATACTTCTACAGTTCTTTCGTGCCATTTTCTAAATGATGATTCTCTTATAGAAGTTCCAGGTCTTGTTATATATTTAAACATGGATAGAAGTTTCATATCTCTAGTTTCTAAGAACTTATATACAGATTTAGCATATTTATATTTTCTTTTAGGGTCATCATATTGATCAGTTAATATTATAGTAGATAAATCATTCTTCTCATTAAATAATTTATGTATATTAATAAAATAAGTCTGTAAAGGATCATATAAAAAGTTTACCATCTTCTATTTCACATAAAAAAATACATTGTGTCTTTCATTATAAAAACATAGCTATGTATAACTCTTTTTATCTCTTTATACATCTTATCTATTTCTTTTATTTTTAAGAAAAGAAGCTTTCTCTATAATACAATTAGTTTCTGTACCAATATTCTCAAGTATACATACATTCTCTGTTATTACTTGCTTTTTCTATTTCTTCTAGCTTAGTAGAATCAATATACTCTAATTTAAATTCTATCTTATAATAATTATCAGGCATTACTGTATCATACTGAATATTAGTAACCCTGAATATATAATAATCTTTAAGAGTAGGAATAATAAAAGAAATCATTAGGAACTGGTTTTTATTGTTTTTGGGTAAAACTATTCCATCACCATCCCAATCTGTATCCATTCCTTGATCAGCTTCTGATATATTAAGATTAATTTGATCCATTCCATATAAAGGAAAATTTTTCTATCTTATTAAATCTTATAGGTGATCTGTTTCCTATAATAGAAGCTACATCAAGAAAAACCTTCATCTACTGTAGTTTCATCTGTATTAATATGATAGTAAGTTACAAATACTGGAGTAGTATCAATAAATCTAGCTGTAGGAGATTTAAACCTATTCTCAAATTGAAACGTTGTATCTTCAACCATTTTTTTGCTCATTAATTAAAAAAGCCATATGGAGTTTTACCTTCCTTTCAATAGTTGATAACTTAAAAACTATGTTTTTTTATACCGTTTATTACAGTAATTTATATACTATTTTTTTGTACTAAATAAAGAAAAGGAAGGTTTATTTATGTCAAAGATTACGAGTAAAGAGCAATCTAATTATGATAGAATAGCAGATAATTTAGATATATTTGTGAATGATGTTGCTACTCTATTCATATTTGAAGGAAGGAAGGAGAAAGATGTTAATGAAGCTATAAAGACTCTTAAAAAGGCTGTTAAGCATTTAAGAAATGGGAAACCTGAGAAAGTTCTTGATATGGATAAATATGAAGAGCTACTAGATTATTATGAAAACTGATATTACTCTATTTATATTAAAAATCAGATAAAGAACTATATGCATTTTCAACAGACAAAAAATAGTTAGTGATTTTATATCAACTAGGTGTATGGATAATTTTATTATTAAGGAGAAAAAAACTTAATGATGAAGATTATGATGTATTTTGCAATATCAATAATGATAAAAGTGCTAAATACAGATTATCTATATGATGGAATTAATACTATAGAATTCCCAATGACTACTCACGAGTCATATAAAGTTGATATTGAAATAGATAATATTTATGAGAGGTTGGGTGATAATAAAGATATTATTAATAATAGTAAAATATTTAGAGGTAAATATAAAAAGTTTAAAATATATAATTGGATATATTTCATCATTCTATTACAATAATGATGTTGATTTTAATTCATTAAATGTATTTATTAAACTATTTGGGTTTTACGATGATAAGAAAGTAGGAATTATGAATAGTAGGAAAATTTGTGAAAAAAATTATACTTTGATATGATTGAAGATAATAATGATTTATTAGATATTCCAAATGTATTACAGAAATTGGATATATTGATGAATAATCATTTATGCTCAAAAGTATACAATGGGATTATATTCTTCTGGCTCTTTTTCTAATTTAGATTTTATAACAAAATATCTATTAAAAAGAGATAGTAGTTTAGAGAAATATTTAATCAATTCAACTATAGGAGGTAAAAGAAAGTAAAGTATTATCAGAAGGTCTATATATGTTAGATATGTCGTCAGATAAAACTGATAGATATCTTGTAGTAAATGTAAAGACAAATATCAAATCCAGAGAAGATTTTTCTGGTATAAATGTATATTTTGTTGGTAAAGATAATATTAAAAAGTATAATAAATTTGTAAAAGAAATATAACAAAGCCGTAGATACTTATACTGAAAAATATTGAAACATTTGAGGTATATGATGCTATATCAGATACATATACCTCTGAAGTATTTAAGTCATTTAATAATATGATTTTTACCAATAAAGAAAAAGATAATATCATATATTGATAACTGGGTAAAGAATTTGGATATATATAAGAAGTATGAAATAACTCCAAGTTATCTATACTAATATATGGACCACCGGAACAGGTAAAAACTACATTTGCAAAAAGCTCTTGCAAGGTATTTAAATCAGTTTATGATAACGATGATAACTCAATCATATTTTTACGGCAACAAGACCACCAGAATTATATTCAAATAACGGTGTAGTTGTATTAGATGATATAGATACTATTGCAAATAATAGAGATGATGATAGTACTAATAGTAATAAAGAGATAATAGCTAAGTTATTAAAGTTCTTAGACAATCCTCCTGTAACAAGAATAAAAGGAGTTGATAGAGAACTTCATAAAGTACAGATAATAGTTGCTACTACCAATTATTATGATAAGTTAGATAAAGCTGTAAAAAGATTTGGTAGATTTGATTTACAATTTGAAATGCCAGATTTCAATAAAAGATGAGGCAATAGAATTTTGTAATCTATATGACTTACAATTAGAGGATGTTACTACTAAATCTAATAATAAAAAAATTTTTAGAATATCACCTGCTGAGTTGCAAGCATTGTGTATTTCTAATATTGATAAACAAATTAAAAACAAAAGAAAAGGGTGTAATAAATTATGAATTTTGATAAGTTTATTGCGATGGTACTGAAGACATTAAAGAAGGGTAGAGTAAAATATTCAGATGATAAGAAAGTAGATTTAACTCCATTTATTAATGAGAGTATTAATAATACTTTAATATCTGAATTAGATGCAGTAATAAGTAAAGAAGATGTAAAAGTAGATGACAATGATAGTAAGTGTCATATAGTAAGTATGTTAAAGGTAAAAGAAGATACGTTTGCAAATAGAACATTTGTAGTATCTGTAAATAGAAAAGCAATTAGTTAATTCATTTGACTTCTTGAAAGATACTAGAATAGGAGCATTACTGAGAAGTTCAACATTGTCTTCTATTTATTATCCTATAAAGGATTTATGGAAGAAATTAATTGATTCAGATAAATCTAAGACATATGTTATGTATGTTCCGAAGATATTTGTATTTGCAAATTTATCGGAAATGGATTTATATGATGACAGCGTATTTACAAATCTCTTATTAGTAGTAACTCCAACATCAGATGATATTAGAGAAGCTAATGATAAAGAGATGACAAAGACTGATATTAAGACTCATATAATTACAGATATATTAGAAGCAGTTATAAAGACTGGAAATCATAATGTAATTATTGATCCATATTCACATAAAGTTTTAGCTGATGATAAATATGAGTCAGGAAGTTTATGGAATGATATATCTACATCAGTAAGAGTAGATGAGAATATTCATTCTATAATATTTGATTTTTACATTCTGGGATGAAGAAGATTTTTAAGCTATTCATTTCAACTGCAAAAAGAAGATAAATAATCTATATTAATATTAGGGATACTAAGAGTTTTTCTTAGTATCTCTAGTTGATGTATATATTATTTTTTTAAAGTAGTATTGAAAGGAAGGTTTTATGTCAAAATTCAATTTAATTAAAGATGTCCCAATAATTCATAATAGGAAGAATTATCTGAATGGTTAAGACCGCTGTATATCATTGATGATATATTAGTAGATGACGAAGTTTATAACAATGAAAGACAGATGATATTAAACTTAGTAAGAGGTTCTTTTACTATAAGAGCATGTAGAGAATATCCAATCAGGTTTAAATTCAATAAGAAAGATAAAGAAGAATATCAATTAGAACTAAGAGATTTTTCTAATTAATCTAATTCTATTTGAACCATTTATTGAATTATCTGGTTTAGATATATTAAATGAGTCTTTTATCTTTAATTGTAAAACTGAAATACCTAAGATAGAGAATTATATTAATAATAAAATAATTCTTACATTAAAAGATTATCAGATAAAGAATACATCTCTTAATATAAGAATATCAAATGTAATATATAATTTGAGAATGATATCTGTAGATTTCTCTCAGATATTAGGATTAAATTTCAATATATTTACATTTGCAGATATGTATACGAGTAATCCAGAAATTAAAGAAATAATGGAAACTACGTTTGATGATAATCTACAACCATATGAGATAGAAGCTCAATTAAAAGCATTACAAACAAGAGAGATGGATATATATAAATCCATGCCTAATAATGAATTGGGTGCTATATTAAGGGCTGCAACTGGAGTTAAACCAAAGCAGTTTACTGAGTTTACTATAGCAGGTGGTTTTAAAACCTACAATAGATGGATACACTATTCCTGAAGTAATTCAAAATAGTATTCTTGTTGGTGGATTAGATAGACCTAGTTATTTCTATATAGATGCTGGTGGAGCAAATAAGAGTTTGATAATGAATAAGCGAGTAATGGGTAAAAGCTGGATACTTTGGTAAGTTAGTTTCATTATTAACTCGTACATTATCAATGAGTACCGAAACTTCAGATTGTGGTAATCCTCATTTAATAGAAATAGAAATAAAATCAGAAACTCATCTTAAGAGATGCGATGGTAAATATTATAAAAGAAATAGAGACGACCTTGAATTGTCTGTATTAAGTTATAAGAATAATAAAGATCTTATCGGTAAAAAGATTTATATAAGATCAGCTATCACATGTGGACTGGGTAATCATGTATGTGCAAAAGTGTATTGGTATACAAGCATTAACCAATTCAGATATAGCACATAGTATGTCAACATTCTATTCTGAAGAAGTTACAAAAAGTAATAGAGCAGAATATCTTATCTACTAAGCATCTATTAGAGACATTCTCAGAGATGATTAAATTTAATGATAATTTCTATAAGTTCTTTAATATGATTGGTGGGGAAATAATGCCATTATTAGAATTAGAGGATGAAGATAAAGATATTGAAGATTATGCTATTTATATTAATCCTGAAGATATTAATAAGATGGATGAATATGAAGATGATAGTTTTATTCAATAACTATATATCTAATGGTAGATTCGTTATTAGAAATATTAACAATCCTGAAGAAGAAGATATCCCTATAGAATTAGAAGATAAAGAACTCTATATATCTAAAGATATTATTAAGGATATTAATAAGAATAATGGATATGTATATTTCTCAGATTTAGATGAGGATACGAAGATATTTGAGATTAGTATTCAGAATAAGGAGTTGACAAAACCTCTTTATGACTTGATGAATCTTATTAATAAGAAGAAAGATTCAAAATGTAGAAGTAACTTTGGATTCTATGTTACAGGATTTCTTGGATTTGATGGTTACTGCTAAGATACAAGCATCTATAGTAGCAGCTGAAGTTATTATTAATAGATTAGTGAAAGATGCAAATAATATCTATGATAGACCAGATTTCTCTCAGAAGATATTACCGCCATATCAAATAGTAACTGTAAGAGATGCATTGAGAAAGAATAAATCTCCACTAATAGGATTATCAAGTGAGGATTAAAGAAACAGATTTTTAGATGATGAATTATTTGAATCAAGAAATGATACATCATACTTAGATCCTTTATTTAAAGAAGAAGTTGATATGACTAATCTAAAAGGATATAGTCAATATATTAAAAAGTAAATAATTGATATTAGTACTCTATTAAATTAGGGTACTAATATTTTTTTATCTTATATGATAATTCATATATATATCATTTATGTAGTAACAATAAATAATATTTGTAAAGGAGAATTTAATATGTCAATTTGGGGTAATGCGTTTAAAGGAACTGATGATGGATTAGGTAATGAAGCATCTAAATCAAAGGGGAACTATATGAAGAACCTAAAGGATGATTATGAAAGGTTATTAGCTCATAGAGAATTATCAATTAAACGAAAATAGACCCGACTATGAGATTAAAGCTATTGATAATAGGCTTGAAGAATTAACCTAAAAATGGATATATATGTAAGAACTGGTAAGTGCATGTAAGACAATATAAGAAAGATAAGGACTGTACATCCTTATCTTTTTTCTACATTAATAAATCATCAGCATTAAGCTGTTTACTTAAAAACTAAGTTCTGATGGAATTTCTGTAAGTTTGCCTGTAAGGTCAGTAGCACATATTGAAGCCAATAATCCTATATTAGTATTATCTACTTCATAATAGAAATTTCCACCACATGCATTACATATACATTTATCTTTTTCCATATCCTTTACAATACAAAAGGACTTCTCATTTTTACTGTTTTTTTCCCACTAACTGCTTTTTTATTTTCTTTAGTAATCTCTAATAGTTTATTACCACTTACTCCAATATATCTATTATCAAAGTTATTGATATTACTATCAGTTAATGTCACTTCTATATATTTAGTAGATCCACAATCAGAACCTTTTGGTCCTAAGTATTCAGATTGGAATGCTGCTAATAACTGCTTAGACATATAACCAGAAACTTGCGTACCGCATTTTGAATATTATAAATATTCTCTGTATTCATATAAGGTCGTTACTCTCATACCGTTTTATTATCGAAATAAAACTGCTATATGTTACCATATAGATTAGACTATATCATCATTATATACTCTATTACCAAATATATAATGCCACGCACTTCCACTAGACTTCTAGTGTACTCTACTCACTTCTTCATATAAGTATTTCTCTTATACTATGCTTTTCGATAGTCGTTGAACGTTATTTAAAAAAATTATAAAATTGAGAAATTTTAGTTCTCCTTTTTCTTTTAATCTGATATCTCTAACAAATTCTCTACTGACACCAAACTCTTTAGCTATCTCAGGATCAGACAGTTTCTTTAATTCCAATTTCTTACAGATTTTATGGATTGTATCATCAGTAATTTTTGAATGGTACACTATTACCTAATTTTTGGAAATTTATATTTAGATACTACGTGCTTCCAACTTTCTCCTGACCTAATATGTTGAACGATTTTATTACCAACATTCATTATTTCACAAATCTCTTTATTAGATTTCTTCTTCATAATTAGTTCACATATCTGTATGGCTTCTTTCTCTGTAATCTTAGCAAGATGAGCTTTCTCACCTCTTATTTCGTCACAGAGACCATTCTTCCAAGCATGATCTGTATTCTCTTTAGTAGTAGTCCATTCGAGATTAAATGAAGCATTACAATGAGTATAACCGTTTTTATGATTTACAACCAAATCATCAAAAGTTAATCCATTCTTCAAATGCCTCTTAGGTATTTTACAGAAGTATTCAGCGACTAATCTATGTACAGCAAACTTTTGAAGTTTACCATTAAATCTAAATGCAAAGTAAATATATCTAGTATGTACGTCTTCAAATGTATAAGTTTTTTTAAGTTTGGTATTATATACTTTACCAAAACTAGAAATCTTATATCCTGTCTTTTTTCCATCAATCTTAATATTTTTCCCATTTCTCTTTCTTCTTAGACAATTTGTCATGGTAGTTCAATAATTCAATAGTAATCTTAATCATAATAATTAACACCTTTCATTATATACATTTATTTAATAAGGTGTTGTAACTTTTTATTTTATAATTTTTTTAAATCTTCGCTGCTGATTGTCGTATATTTACGATGTTCCAGCAATTCACGTGGTTTATAGGCTGCCAATACATCGACACAGCCTTTGGATAAGCCCCCGAAGTAATAACATTGCTATGTGCTTCTATGTCTTTTTTAGCTAGTCCATCACATAACGAATTTGTTATTATCTCATATTCTTTACTGTAAGGATTTTGTACAGCTCCTCTCATTAAGAACATATTCTTCAAGTGGTTATCCACGCTACCTCTAGCACCTGATGTATATAGATCCATACCTATATCTCCATCCAGTTCTTTCATAGTAGCATTTATCAATTCCTTTTCTATTTTTTCTACTACTCTTACATCACCCTTAGCAATAGCATCAGCATTTTCTTTTAATAGCTTTTCTTTTAACTTTGCTACTGAAGGTGGTATCTTAGTAGTCTTTAGAGTAAATGATGAAGTAATCGCAGTGTGGAATTGTAAACCAAACCAGTCTCTAGTATTAATATAATTCATCATTTGATGAGTATCAATAAGATCATCTTTTAATGCATCGGATACTTGACCTTCAAATTTTTTTAAATCCTTTTTTAGTCATAGCATAATTCTGGAACGACATAAAAGATTCAAATCCTAATTTTTCTATCATCATCTTATTATATACTAATCTACCTACTGTGGTTTCTATAACTTCACCTTTTTAATTAATAAAGGATAATCATCATGAGATAATGTAACAGTATCACATACATTGAAAAGGTGGTTTATTAACTTTATCACTATCTCTTGTATTAGTATTAGTAGTTTTAGAGAACCACTTAACAAAATTATTATAAGTCATATCTTCTGGCTTTAAAGAAACGAAATACTTCTTTTCTTCATCAGTTAATTTCTTATAATCACCAAATGGGTCTTTTTGTTAATACATAGAAAGTTTGAGTTGTTTCTTTACCTGAATCTCTGATTAATTTTCCTTTATTATCTATATAATTCTTTTTACTATAAATAGCTTTTTCTATTTCCTCATTTGCTTCTTGTGTAAATAGTATTTTTTTCTGTAGTTTGATCTCCATCATCAAATTAATTTTTGTTAATCTATATATCTCTATATAGTTCAGACTATATCTTCTATTTATACTCTATTACCAAATATAAATAGCCTCCCGTTTCCACTATAACGTGTACTCTACTCATTTATTCTCTTAGATATTTCTTCTAAGATATATTTTCGATAGTCGTTGAACCTTACTCTATAAATAGAGTCTTGGCTGCTGATTGTCCACTCGGAGTTCCCAGCAATTAAAGAGGTTTAAGGTGACCATAACGGAGAAGTTTAATCACCATCTATACCACTAAGATATGAATTTGAGAATTGAGTAGCATCTAAGAATAATGTAGGAATATTATGTACTGGGGTATTTATATCAATATCTGGATACCATTTATATAATACTCCATTTATATTCATAGGTATTGTCTTAGCTGTAGAACCAACTCTTATCTTAGTGAAAAATGTACCATACATTTTTATTTATTGGGTATCTAGTTACTTGAAGATGTTTATTTTTAGCAATATCATCACAAGCCATATATAATAAATCGGTTCTTGTCATTGGTCTATTGATGATACCTAACTCAGAATCACTTTTCATTACTCATTGCTTTTTCCACTAAATATGTAATATATTGGTTTAGTAGAATTAGTAGGTAATACTATTTTTATTAAATCTTGATTCTGGGTCTTTCATAAATCCATCTATAAGTTTTTTAATATACTTATCTGAGAAGTATGATTCAGGATCAACTAATTTAATTACAGTACTAGTATCATCTCCTTTTAACATAAAAATTATTCTTTTGCTGAATAATATTTCTATCAAAGAACGATTTTACCCACTGTACTACAAAAAGGATACATCAATGAACAACACTGAGCTAATGGTAATAAAGTATATTCAAAAGATATCTTTAAATCATCTACAGTATTTGCATGATATGTAGGTGAAGTAATAACAGTTCTTATACAATAATCTACATTCTTACCCATAAGATACTTACGTATCATACCATTCTTCTTTTTCCAATTTATGCTTGAAATAATCATATATAGCAACCATTGTATTTTTGAATAGTGTAAATAGTACTATGGAACTGAATAGCAAATAATGACTGTCTATCTAATAAAGAAGATAGTCTAATTAATTTACCATATAGATTATTAATATCATCAGTTTCTCCACCACCAGAAGTAGAACCAGTTTTTAATATCTCTAAAGAAAGCAGGGATTACTATTACATACTGAGTAAATAATTCATCCTTTTTAGTTTTCTTTAAAAGATTGATTCTTTCACTTCTCATACCAAATTCTTCACTGGTATCTTCATCATTCTTTGTCCAATTTATTTTTCCCAATTATCATAAATAAACTGTAAACCTGTTTCTCCTGCATTTTCATCTTCTACTAATCTACCAGAAGAATCAATTCTGTAATACATTTCTCCATTGATAATTTTATCAATATTTCTAAACATCCTCTTTATTGCTTTATAAATATGAGGATGGAAGAAATGACTATGGAGATCTATATATGCAAAAAGTATTTCTTCTTGAGCTAGTAGTAATTCCAAAAAAATTTCATTGGATATTAATCCATTAGGTTGAGGAATATTACCTCTTTGGAATAATACAGCAGATGTAATAGGTTTCAGATTATTTACATCAATAAATTCTTTTGTATTAAATAAATCTATTTTTCATTTATGAATTTTTCCTTTCATATATGGTTTATTGGATTGTGTTTAGACTAAAGTTTATCATAGGGTACAATATTTTTAATACGATTAAGAAAGGAAATATAAATGGCTAAAAATAGTATTAAAAGAAATTCAAGATTATATAAATAATGTAGCTAAACTAGCTCAGAAAGTTGCATTAGAAAGAAAGAATAGTAATCAGAAATGGTCATTACCATCAGTATGTATAGCACAATCAGCTATTGAGACTGGTTGGGGTAAATCATCTATAATGACTAAAAGCTAATGCATATTTTTGGAATTAAGTCTGGTAGAAATTGGAAAAGGTGCTGTTTATAGTACAAAAAAACTAGAGAATGGTACGATAATGTAAATGCTACTAATATAACAGATACCTTTAGAGCATATAATACATTAGAAGATTCTATTAGAGATTATTTTAATCTTATATGTGAATATGCAAGATATAGCAAAGCATGTAATACAATGGATGCTAGAGAATGCATTCAAGCTATTAAAGATGGCGGATATTCTACTTATCCAACTTATGTAAATGAAGTAATGGCTATTATTAATGCATATAACTTAACTCAGTATGACTCTGTTTTGTTAAGTCAAGATGCTAAAACCTAGTGAAGGACCAGCTAAACCAGAATTAGAATCTGTAGTAGATGATGTAATTAATAATAAATATGGATCTGGTGAAGAAAGAAAGAAAAACTTAGAAGCAAAAGGATATAATTTTTAGAGAAGTACAGGATAGAGTAAATGATAAATTGCGTTTTGCAAAAACCTGTAGAGAAAATAAATTATTTTCCTAAGTTCGATGGTCACACTACAAGTATTGTATCAGCATTAAAAGCAGTTGGTTGTAATGATACTTCTGTGAAATATAGAAGAGAAATTGCTATAAAAAAATAAAATAGTACCAGTTAAGTTTTTTTATATGTAGGTACAGCTGACCAGAATACTCGTATGCTTAAATTACTTAAATTTGGTAAACTAATTAAACCGTAAGTATATTACTACCTTAGTAAAAAAATACTAAGGTAGTAATATTATTAATGATGCTCTTCAGATGTTTCTAATGCAACAGGTTGTTCATTATTTAATTTAACCAATTCGGTTATTTTTAAATCATCGTATACAACTACAAAATTTGTTAATGTAATAAACATAGTAATTTCTATTAGTCTCGGTATATACTCTAAATCAATATCTTGAATATCTACTCCAAGATTATATGATGAATATACTAATACAGATTCATCTAATGTTGTATTCATAACAGATGACGGTATATAGAATGGAACATCATAAATAGAATTATGTCTAATATTTGCAGTTTCATTTTTTTCTTGGAATATTCCAACATTATTAATCTTTAATCTATATCTACATTTATTAGATTGGGTTATACCGTGAGGTAATGGATTTCTTAATCTAAAAATCTATTCTAGGATTAAAACTTTTAACTCTTCTATATACGGTTTCATTATCTTTATTAACACCAAGAACTATAGCAGTATCTTCTACATCTAAAGGTCTCACAATCATGCAATGTTCGATCTCTGCATTATCTTGATATATTGAATAGTCAATATATACCTTATAGTAATTTTTGTAAAGTATCTATCGATTTAACTTTCTTATCTTTAATCCAATCAGTAAATTCTTTATACAATTCAGAATTTGATTTTTGTATCAGGTCCTTCCAATGTATTGATATTGATAATCTGACCTATATATCCATTATTACCATCAATCTTAACAGAAGTAGACGTACCTGGTACTAATTTATTTAAAACAGCTGGTATTGTAGTTTCTTGATTAACTTTATAATACTTATCACCTATTTTTTTGTATAAATAGATTTCATATATCTATTTCCTTTCTTCGTTAATTAAAATATGGTTTTGAATAACTCAAGAGAACATATAAATCTCTTGAAGTTATTCTGTATTATTAAAATTTTAAACATCAATCCACAACCTGCTACTATTCTAACAGCATTGTTAAAATCATCACCTTCTAATGGACCAACTACAACTGTATCTTCATCATCATTTACAATAATCTCTAAATTGTATTCATTTAACATTTCTATACTCTATCCAAAGTATCCTTATGAACTATAAGCTCTATAAATCTACCATTTGGATTATCTGATACTTTGTTTTAAGAGATTCAGTTTCTTTTTTTAACTTCTTCTACAACAGGAGTTTCTATAGGAGCAGATTCTTCAGCAAATTCGTTCTCTACTGTAGTAGATTCCTCTGTTTCTGGAGATTCTACAGATTCTTCTATATTCTCAGTATTTTTCTACTGTAGTATTTATATCCTGATTCTTTTTATTATCTTTCTTAGCCATTTTACAAAAATTATCCTTTCTTATTTATTTTGTATTTAAAGCATCTATAGTATCTATAAATTTCTTAGCATCAACATCATGCTCAGTAATTTCTAATATTTTAGTCATTATTCTATTTAATAATTTTATTTTTAGTATTTGTATCTGTTACAATCTTACCAAAATTACCCTGTGTATAATTAGATATATATCCAACAATCTCAGCTTTTTGTATGTAACTCTGGGTCTAACGCTTTTTCATATCCAGTTCTTTTTCATGTCTTTTTACAGCATCACGAGCTCGAGCAAAAAATCCGATGATGCTTTTTGTGCATCCATATCAGCTTTAATAAATTTATCTATATTAGTCTTAATAAATATGATAGCTGTTGCAAATGTAATAACTGCTCCAATATTCTGAAGTTTAGTTATTGATCCATTCTTATTTGATATAAAATCATCAAATTTATTTTTTTGAATGCTTCCACTTTTCCTCTTAAGGTTTTGGCATCTACTTCTTTTTTTCTTAGCATCTTCTAATATCTGATTATATGCTTTTTCTACTTCAGCTAAATTCTTTATATCCATAACAGATAAATTACCAGCATCTATTTCAGCAATTACCTTATTTGCTATTTCAGGATTATCTTTTTTTAATTATATCCAGTTTCTTTTTCTACTGGAGCTAATTTATAAAATACATCTTTAATAGCTCTAATAATTTTACTTATCAATTCTTGTATTTTTTAAATACGGCTAAAAATAACTTCACCTATTTTTATCAAATATACCAGAACTTTTTCTTCTCTAATACTTTTTTCATCTTCTCCTCAATAAATAATCCAATAGCTTCATTCATCATCTGATTTTTCACTCTCAGTAATATAATCATTGATTAAAGACTTAATAGTATCATTACTTTCTTTAATGATATTAAAAATATCATTTATATCATCATTTACCCTAATAGGCTTTAATTGTATTATTAACAAATGATACACTAATCATTTATCTTCTTACCTTTCATTTTTATTAGTTTAAAACTTTTGTTTTTAGTGGGTATTTTTCTATGTTCCAGTATTTTTCGTTTTTTGTTATATATTATTTCTTAGTAATAATAATACATTCCATAGAAAGGAGATTTGAGAGATGAAATATGGAATAGTAGATAGGATTAAATTCCTATGGAAGTGCACTGAAGGATATAGATTAAGATTACTAATAATTTATATATTCAGCTTGGTAGATAGTTTTTCAGATAGTGCCAGAAATATTGCTTTTGCAATGGCAGTATCTATATTAACGAGCGGAAAACCATTCGGTGAGCTATTGAAAGTATATGGTATCCAAACTATTGTAATAGTGGCATTCGCATTCATTGCAATGACATATTACAAGTATCTCTGTAGAGTGGAAGGCTCAATAAAAGCCAAACTACAACAAGAGATAATGTCTAAGATACTAAAGTCGAGTATTGACTTTAGCGAAAACAATGACGCTGGAGCGGTTCAACAAAATATGGATAGTGTCATGAGATACGACATTTGATGTATTTGTAGATTTTATACCAACCGTACTTTTATAATATAACTAATGTGCTTATATCATTAGTTATATTGGCTAGAATAAGTATATTCTTGGGGTTGTTAATTCTGGTAGTAATCCCTGTATTTATACTCATTCAAAAGAGTTTGGGGACTACTTTCGACTCATTAATAAGAGACAGAAATAGAACCTTTAAGAAATTATTGAGTACTGTATCTAACACATTTGCTATGTCGATATTCATTAAAAAGTCATGGCAATGCCGACACAATACTCAATAATACTGATAAGATATTCATTAATGATGCTGATAACAAAGCAAAAAGCATTTGCTGAGGTTAATTCTGTAAATGAATTAATGAATATCATATTAGTTATGTTCCGCAACGTTATTGATATCGGTGGAGCATATCTATTAAGTAGTGGCATGATTGGTATTGGCACATTTACACTAATACATAATTATGCTACGGATATATTCAAATCTATCAGGAATACCCTTAAAGCATTTGCTAGATTGGGCAATACTTTGAGTACATTAGATATGATAATAGATTTAATTAATACCCCATATGAAAAAAAGTGGGTCTGTTGATTTAGATGATATCGATAGTATTGAATTTGAGAATGTTAGTTTCTCATATGATAAGAAAAATATTATCGATGGATTATCATGTACTCTTAGCAGAGGTAAGAAGTATGCCTTTGTAGGATATTCGGGATGTGGTAAATCAACAATATTATCTCTAGTGAATGGTATAAGAAAAGTAACATCTGGTATCATCAGAATAAATAATATTGCTATGGATTACATTAATCAGTCTACTTATAGACAGATGATTGGTGTAGTACCACAAAACGGGTTAGTCTTTAATGGTACCATTAGGGATAATATTACCTACGGTTGTGAAAATATATCGGATAACGATATATTGGAGGCAATAGAAAAGGCTAATTTAAGCGAGTTTATATCATCTCTCCCTGACAAATTAGATACTACTATAGGAGAGAATGGTATGAAACTTTCTGGAGGTCAAAGGCAGAGAATTACAATAGCCAGGGCTTTTATAAGAAAACCACAACTTCTTATATTTGATGAGGCAACTTCTGCATTAGATAATAAATCTGAGGCAGAAGTACAGAAAGCTATCGACAATATCAGTAACGATGTTATGGTATTGATAGTAGCTCACCGACTGACCACTGTAAAGAATGTCGATAAGATATTCTGTCTGGATAATGGAAAGGTTGTGGAAGAAGGAACTTATAATGATTTAATGTCTAAAGAAGGTTTCTTCTATAGTCTATCAAGAAAGAAAAAAAGAGATAGAATTGATATCTAGGATTGCATATTTTCTATGTTCCTAGATATCATTTTAGTTAAATTAATAGAGAAGATATTTCTATCTTCTCTATTTTTTTATTTTAGTTCCATGAGTTAATACTCTGTGGTCTATTGAGTACCGCTGAATTACCAACACCAGATACCATCTTACCACTCTTAATATCATAATGAAGTGCCTCATTGAAATCTGAAGCATTAAATCCACTATAGAAGTTAAGAGAGTTAGCTACTATCTTATACTTATCAAGAAGTACCTTAGCCATCTTATTAATCTGTATTGATTCATACTTAGTACAATGGAATTCTATCTGTGTCTGTACTACTTCATGCTGAGCACCCTGCTGATTAAATACGTCAGTATTCAAACCACCCGGGAAGCAGTTAGCAAATAGACAAGCATACTCTATATTCTCACCTGTTACATCAGTTGAGCAATAAATAAATTCTGCTGTCTGGTTAGCCTGAAGTCTCTCAAGACTAGAACCATTGTAATGTGAAAGACCTGTCATCAAGTCTGTTGTTCCATTAATCCATGTATGCAAAACTTCTCTTACAGGAGAACCTGAGAACTCGTATACTGTAACAGTAAATGAGTTTGTACTATCCTGTGCAAAAGTTGGAATCTCGAATGACTTACCAATATAACCACCAGTAATCTGACCAAATTCTACAGATACATCATTAAGACCAGTTATTTCAGTATTACCATATTCTACGATATGCTTAAACTTATTAAACTGCTGTGGAATACCTGTCTGTGGATCAAGAAGAAAAGCTGGTTTTCTTACCATGAACAAACGACCATAACCAGTTTTAAGAGGGTCATAACATCTTAGAACTTCATTAATGACATTTGTACCACCAAGGAAAAGAGCATAATTGGTAAGGTTATTATTTGTATGGGATTTAATACCACTCTGAATTGTATTTGCCATTTTCTATATCTCCTTTCGTTATTCTTGTGTTGACTCAGCAGGAGCTACATACTGACGCTTATTGATATCAATCTCAATAATAGCCTTCTTTGTAAGTCCTCTAAATACTACTGCTAAATAAAGGTGAAGAATAGAATGATTAAATTCATATTCAGAAGTTGCAAAGTTGAATTCAAGTGACTGTACAATAGAACCAATCCATGAAGCATACTTAGCTTTCTCAACAGTAACAAAATCTTTTCTTACACTTTCATCAGAGAAGTTATAGATCTGGCTCTCTGTATCCTTTTCAACCATTCTCTTAAGTGTATAAAGAATAGTAGAATCAGACTCTTCAAGAAGATCAGTTTCTGCTTTCTGTGTAGTATTCTGTACTGCTCTATAGAATGTATTCTCTCCAATACACTCAAAGTAATTGAGTCTATTATTATACAATCTCTCTTTAAGGTCATTATCATATTCCTCAACTATAGGCTGAAGACTATCTTTAATATGACCTGTTAGAGTACAATTACCTCTAACAAATGGAATATGCATTCCATTCTCTGTAATATGATCAACATACTCACCTGATGTGAAATATGAAATAGTTACATTACATCTCTTATTAGTAGAATACTCTCTAACCTCATAATTCTGTACATCTACAGAAACCATATGATTATCAAATACTCCCATAATTCTTTATAAGACCCTTTACTATAGAATTAGAGAATGAAGTAATTATTCCTGTATCAAGATATACTCTACAATCATTTCTAGTCTTAGCAAGATCTACGATTACATTCTTTACGGTATATGGATAATTAGCATCAAAGAATGCAGATACTGGTATTCTCTTAGGAGAAAGAATTCTTCTATCATGAGTACCATTATATGCTTTCAAAAGAGCATCTTCATACTCCTGCTCAAGTGTCCAAGTTGTCTGATGCCCACTATCATCCTGTACAGTTCTAGGAGTATCAAAATATCCATTATTACCATTCTTGAGAACAAGACCCTTTATTGAATCAAACATAACGAGTCCATCGCTATTTGTGTAATCCTTTGAATCATAACCTGGTGCGGTAGTATTAACATCAGCTGTAAGCTTCTTAGGATAATAAATACATGGAAGTATCTCACCAACTGATTCAACTGGTCTACCATAAATAGGGTCAAACATATCAACATCAGGTATATTATCCACATCAGTTGCACTAATAAGTTCATTAAGCTTCATGAGTTTAGCATAATTCTCTTTATGTTCTGTTGCAACTGGAGTAGTACCATTAAGCTGATCTGTTGGAATATTATAAGTAGTAAGATCTGCCTGATATTGAGCTTTCAAATCAGTATTCTGCTGTTTAATAAACTTGACATAAGCATCATATACAGCCTGAACAGTTTCATCATTACACTTAATAAGTATAGGTGTCTTATCAATATCTGCTTCCTCTACTACATCATCAATCAATGTAGATCCTTCAGAAGTATATTTCATAGAAGAAACCAATCCACCTACATAATTAGCATCCTTCTTCAATCCATTCTCAGATGTAATAACCTCAAAGTTATACATCTTGATACCATACTCTTTTTCATAAGTAAGTGCCTGAGAAATTCTCATAGAGTAGAAATTACCACAATCACCTCTTCCTGAATACCTTACAGTCATCAATGGAAGCTGATTATAATTTTCTGCATCTTTATCAGTAAACTCAGTACCCTTAGCTGCTGTAGCAAGAGCTTTGCTATCACTTATATTTTCTTTACTCTTAGCAACAATCTTAATTCTAAATTTTCTATCACTTGCTTTAGGAGCATCAGCAGCAGTATCTGCTTTATAAAGAATTGAAACTATCGCATTTGAATAAGCTGCATTTTCAGGCATGACTCTCATCATCCATACAGCTGAGTTATTATGGTCAAGTACATTATATGCCTGCATCAATGGCTGACCATATTTCTTAAAATTTGAATCACCAAATGTTTTAATGGCATCAGCTTTATTTGTTTTTCTAATCCATCTATTATCAACGCCCTTAGGAGCTCTAACGGCATATGCTTCAATGACGGATACATCAACAGCAGGAGCCTGCTCATCGTTAGCTACCTGTGTATAGTCATTAACATAGCTTTCTATATGTGGAAATGAAAAACGAGGAACAATCTGTATTGTTTGTGCTATGTTATTTTCTCCTTACAATTTAAATATTAGAGTTTATTTTTAATAAAACTCTATAGATTTATTTTAATGTTCGCTAGTCATATCCAAGGAAACCTATTGCTTTAAGATAGTTTCTACCACGGATGGAGTTTCTTCTCCTTTAGATTTAGTTCTATTCAATGATGTAGTAATCATAGAATCCATATCCTCAAATGTAATAGCATTAAATGTAGATGTATACTGACATATCTGTCTTACATTATTCATCTTATAATCATAATCAGATAAATCTTCTGTAGTAACTACTTGACAGAATTTCTTACTAGGATTTCTTTTTATCTCTGCACATAGTAGCTAGTATCATTTCTTCTACTACATTCATTACATTAAATCCTACATTATTTAAATCAAGATTCTTTTGCCATGTTTGCATCATTTTACTATATGGAATACAAGCAGGTAATTTTCCTTTTATAATTAGATCCATAAATGCTTCACAGTTACTACTATCTTGAATAACTGAACTTGCCATTATCTTAGCACCTTTTTGATAGTTTAATACTTTACATTTAACTTCATTAACATCACCTTCTTTATTAGCAATATTAACAATTCTATTCTCTGATGAATTGGAAAATAATTCTATCCATGTAGGGACATTAAAAGCTTTCATTTCTTTTTAATTTATCTTTTTCAAATATTCCTACATTAAATATACCTAGAGTTCTTATTCTATCACCTTTATCTTCAGCAAATTTACCAGTTTCATCAAAATATGATTCTGGTAAATAAAAACTCAACATAATCTGCTTCTAGGTAAATATATTTTTCCATCTGATCTAAAAATATGAAGCCATATTTAAAAATCCTTTCATAATTTATTCTAGTTTACTTTAATGTGCTATGAGGGAATAATTTACCATAGTAGAATTATTTCTACTATGGTAAATATACTCAAAAACTTGACTTAGGAGTAATCCATGAAAAAAAGAAAACCTTTTAATCTCTTAAAAGATTTACTATTATGTTATAATGAATTAATTATTAAACGGCTTATATAACTTGGTATAAAAATCATTAAATCGTTTAGCTAATTTATTAAATATCTCTATATATTCACGCCTTTTTCTTCTTCCACAACTTCTTCTTTAATCTCTTCTTCATTATTTATTACATTATCCTTATTTTTCTTCTACTACTTCATCTGGTTTATTATTTTTCAGATTCTTCTTTTTCTTTCTCTTCTTTATCATAATCAGCTAATTGATTATCTACAAGAGTATTAAACTTTTTCTTCATATATTGATTTTAATTCTTTTGGAAGATAAATTCTCATCAAAATCATTTATATCTAATGAATGAAGTTTATCTACATAGAACTTCTTTAATGCATCTTCTTTAGATGATTCATAATGAATTCTCTCTGGATGCTTTTCATAGTGGTATTATTCTCTACAAAATAATCTCTATATTCCATAAAGTAATCATCAATACCCATAATAATTCCTTTGAAGTTTAATTCCTGCTCTGTTGATTCAAACTTATGATAAATAAGACTTGCTAATCCACTATTAATAGCATTAACAAAACATAACATCTTTCTTATTATATGGATCTGAATAAGCAATCATTCTTGCATAGATAAATAAGAAAAAGATTATTAAATGGGTGATATTTCTCATCTAAGAAAGTTTCTTCTATATTAAGGAAGTATGTATATAAATCCTGCTTAAAACCAAACATCTTCATTTTAGCATAGAATTTATCCATTATATAACTTCCTCTTCTATTATTGAAGAAAGCTACTTTAATATTCTCTACTTCATCTTTTTCCTAGAGCCTTAAATCTATCATAGAGGAAATCATAATTTAATGAACTTTCAATAGTTCTAATCATATCTTCCATCTTTGCTTTTTTTGTAGGATCCTTTTCTAGCTCTAATGACTGCTTCATATTTTTCTAAGTTCTTCTTTTTAATCTCTCTTGCTTTTATCAGAAGTTACATAATTCATATATTCTGAGAATATAGTATTACTCTCTTCTTTTAGCTTATCTGCTTCTGTTTTTGCTGATAATAGAACTAGTGAAGAATTCTTAATTTCTTTAATCTCATCTCTTAATTCTTTTTTCATCAAGATTCTTAATTTCTTCAGTAACTTCATCTGATGTTGAGTACTTAATCAAGAATTCTCTTATTACATCTAAATCCATTACCTCTAATTCTTTTTATCATATTTTCAATATATCATCAAGAATACTTGTATTAAGTCTATAATTATTTCTAACAAGACCTTCACTCATATCTTTAAGATATTTAAGTTGTTCATCCATAGATTTAATCATATCCATAATGCTTTTTAAATTCACTAGGATTAAATCCACCACCTTTACTAGGTGTTTCTTCTACTGGAGTTTTTACAACTTCGTTATTTGTTACTTCATTTACACTCTCATTAATATTTTTCCATTATTGGATATTCCTTTCTTGATAAATAATTTTTAGTATTTAATTAATTAGTTTCATTGAGTATTATTTAATAATGATTACTGTTAAATAAATTGATTCAAAAATATGAAAGGAATTTATTTAAATGGGAAATAGAATAAATAGAATCAATGGTAAGTATTATGATTTAGGTACTGGTAATACTTCATTTTTACAAGTTGCTAAGGATTTAAAAAGATTAGGTATAAAAATTTCTATTTTTATGCTAGAAATTTGTGATTATAGTTTAATTAATATAAATCCTCATGCTGTTGATAAAGACGGACACACTACACTTAGTAGAGACCAGATAAGTAGAGTACTTACTGAATGTGCTAGAAATCCTTGGTATTATCTTAGAGAAATATGTAGAATACCTACTCAAGGTGGTTCTACTGTTCCTTATAAAGCTAATAGAGGAAATATAGCACAAGCTTATTGTATATTGCATGGTATTGATTCATGGTTATGCTTACCGAGGCGAGTGATGTTGCCTCCTTCTATAGCGATATAGATGTAAAACCTCTTTAATTGCTGGGATATCTTAACTCTAAATAAGAGAAAGACAATCAGCAGCCAAGACTCGTAAAAGTAAGGTTCAACGACTATCGAACGACTAATAATAATTAGAATCTAGTAGAGTACATATATTAATTATATGGAAACGGGAGGCTCTCTATTATATAGAGATGAAGATATAGTCTGAACTATATAGAGATATATAGATTAACAAAATGAACAAGGCAAGACAGAATCTGCTGTAGCTTTATTAACTTGGGCTTTTTAAATTTGGTACTACCAATTCACAATTTATTTTTTTGTAAATAAAGATGGTGATCAGGCTAAAGCAAATTTAAAAAGACTTAGTGAACAAGTTAGAGTACTACCTGAATATATGAGAGGCAATAGTGTAGTAGATGAAAATGGAATTACTCAAAAAGGAAAAGATAATGCAACTATGATGACTAATCCTATTAACGGTAATTCTATTATAACAAAAGCAAAAAGCGACATCATACGAGGGTGGATTATCTTTAGCACGTGGTATGACAGCACCCCTAGAGTTGAGTCGAGATGTGATTTAGTCTGCCCCACATTATTATAATAAAATAATGGAGGCACTTCAATGACAGATAATGAAATAGAAGTATTAAAATCATTCATGACAGAAGAATGGAAACAATTGTATTTATTAGATAATTATCAAAAATTATGATATATCGAATTTTGGTCGAGTTAGAAATCATTCAACTGGATATATGTATAAACCGTGTAAAAACTAAAGGTATGAAAAAAATACATATGAGGTTATACATCTAAAAATTACACAATGGTCGAATACTTAATACTGGTGTACATAGACTTGTAGCAATCATGTTTATACCAATGCCATCTAGTAATAAAAAAATTTGTAGTAGACCACATAGATGATATTAAATACCATAATATATATACCAATTTACAATGGTTGACTACATCTGAAAAATATTAAAAAGAGTTCAAAATTCATAGGTCCAGCAACACCAAAAAGATATAGTAAAGAAGATATGCGAATTACTTCAAGATGGATATAGTATATATGATATATCTGTAGAATGTAAATGTAGTGAATTACTCGTAAAAGATATATTTTTATAAAATTAGATATAAAGAAATTAGTAAAGATTATACATTCCCTGTCAAAAACTGATATTGATTTGATACACTCGATATGTAAAAATATCAAATGGTGGTAAATCTATGCAAACAGATTGCATCAGAACATGGAGTATCACTTCACCTGATTAAAAACATAAAAACGTGGTCAATCACATAAAGACATTAGTAAAGATTATATATTTCCGGAAAGACATAACAAGTATGACATCGCTGTTATACGGTCAATATGTAGCTTATTATCTGAGGGTATTTCTCCGTCAAAAACTGCAAAAAACTTGGGATACCAAAAAGTTTTATTCAACATATTGCATCACGCGAGATATATCAATATATTAGCAACGAATATATATTCAATTATTCTAAATATAAAAATACCTGATGATACAATCATATCCATATATGATGACGCAGTATCTGGTAAGTATTTACAGAAAGAAATTGCTAAAAAAATACAATGTCTCACAAGATTTGTGAAATCAATAAAAGGGTAAAAAAATATCGTAAGTCATTGATTCAATCACATATAGCTCTAGTAAAACCTCTTTAATTGCTGGGAACTCCGAAGTGGACAATCAGCAGCCAAGACTCTATTTACATAGAGTAAGGTTCAACGACTATCGAAAGTATAATATAGAGAAATACTATATGAATAAATGAGTAGAGTACACTTTATAGTGGAAACAGGGAGGCTATTGTTAATTGGTAATAGATTAATAATAGAAGATATAGTCTGAGCTATATAGAGATATATAGATTAACATTAACTGATTTTTGACGAGCCAGAGTTTTACAAATCATATAGGCACAATTATATCAAACTCTGTATCAACATATGAAACGGCTGCATCAAATGCTAAAAAGAATCATGGTATGTATGCTAGAATATTTACATATACCCTAAATGTATCACTGGGGTGTAAAACCTCTTTAATTGCTGGGAACTCCGAAGTGGACAACCAGCAGCCAAGACTTATAATAATAAGTAAGGTTCAACGACTATCGAAAGTATATCTTAGAAGAAATATCTAAGAGAATAAATGAGTAGAGTACACGACAGTGGAAACGGGAGGCTATTTATATTTGGCGATAGAATATAAATAGAAGATATAGTCTGAGCTATATAGAGATATATAGATTAACAAAATTAGGTGATCTTGATACCCAACCTGGTATGGAAGCACAATTAATATTGGATAAAACTGCTACATGGACTGAAAGAGTTTATGATATGACAGAAGATGAAGTTGAAAAATACTTTGAAGCGTTAGGAGTCGATTGTAATAAAAATTTTCTATATAGAGTATTCATATACTCAACTAGGAAAAACAGAAGCTTGGTTACAAGCAATGTCTGCAAAAGATTGGTAATCCTCTTGTTGTTAGAAGAGAGATACTATTACAAAGACTTCATGGTTCTTCTGCATCACCATTCCCTCAAGAAGATATTGAATATATTGTAAGTTCAGAAAAGAAACCAATAGATGAGTTGTGGTTATTAGATTATTATAAATTTGATATTTATACTAAATTGAATCCAAGAGTTCCATATCTAGTTGGAGTAGACTGCTCTACTGGTACTGGTGGAGATAATAATGCTATTACTATTATTGATCCATATAAAGTAGAACCAGTAGCAGAATTTGAATCTTCATATATAGGAGAAACTATGTATGAAAAGTTATTAAAAGAAATATGTAAAGTATTGCCTAGATGCGTTCTCATAATGAGAGAAACTCAATAGGTGATGGAATTATAGACCATTTATATCATTCTGAAATATTACCAAGATTGTATTTTGATAAATCATTAGATCTTGTAAAAGATAAATTAACATCTAATGAAACTATTGAATCAATGCTTAAGAAAAAAATACTACTATGAAATCATATTATGGTGTATATACAAGTAATCAGTCAAGAGATGATATGATGGCTATATTAGCAAGACATGTTAATGAGTATAAAGAGAAATTTGTTACTCATAATGTAATTAGAGATTTAAGTAGATTAGTAAGGAAATCCTCGGGGAAAGTTGAAAGTGGTCCAGGTTCAATAATTTATTTAACATTTTCAATTTTTCAATCGACTTTATAATATTATGCTATTTATAGGAGTAATATATTATGAGTATACTAATAAAATATTTTTAAAAATGATGGAACTGATTTTTGGATTTTGTGTTACATTAACAAATGGTATATGCGGGAAGCAAAATTTTTCATAGATGATATTGAAACAAATTATATTATAACAGAAAATGGTACTGTATATAATATAGAAACTGAATATAAATTAAAGAAATTTATTATCAGTATCAATAATTATTATGGCGTAAATATTGGATTAGGTAGACGGGGATATTATAAAACATGTACAGTTCATAGATTATTGGGTATGGGATATATACCAAACCCAAATAGAAAAGAAAGTAATAAATCATATAGATGGCGATAAATTGAATAATTCATTAGATAATCTTGAATGGTGCACATATTCCGAAAAATAATAAACACGCATATATTTATGGTTTAAAAAGCCGACAAAAACCAAGGTGTGGAGAGATGTCAAACTTATGCCTACATTCAGAGAAAGAAGTTCGGAAAGTATGTAAACTATTTGAAAAGGGATATGATCCAGAAGGGATTTATAGGGAGTTTGGGATATCAAAAGCTTTCACATCGAAAATCTATTATAGAAAAATCATGGAAACATATATCGAAAGATTATAATTTTGATAAAAGCTGTTTTATATAATAAATTTTTTTGATAGAGATACTACTGAATCAATATTTTACTTGTATAGAGCATGTATGCGTACAAAAGATATCATGAAATATCTAAATATACAAAAAGAATGAAATAAATAGAAGTCATGTTAGATTAATAATACGTCGAATAAAAAAAGTATGATAAAAAGTAAAGAAACATTATGAGGACCTGGATAAACCTCTTTAACTGCTGGGAACTCTTAACTCTATTGAGAAAGACAATCAGCAGCCAAGACTTATATTAATATAAGTAAGGTTCAACGACTATCGAAAGCATAATATGAAGAAATATCTATATGAAGAAGCAAGTAGAGTACACGAAAGTGGAAACGGGAGGCTATTATTAATTGGTAATAGATTAATAATAGAAGATATAGTCTGGCTACACAGAAATGTGATAGATAAAATGTTCATGATGATTCTATTATGTCATATCTTATTGCTTTATATGTATTTTATCATGGTAATAATTTACAGACATTTGGAATTAGTAGAGCCGCTAAAGACGAGATTTAGATAACTCAGGTATTCATGTGCCAGAACCAGAAAATTATAATCTAGTAGATGATATTCTTGTAGAAGAATTAAGAGAAAGAAAAGAAAAAGAAAAAAAGCATCTGAAGATATATTAAACTGGGATGATATGATGGCTGATGCTATTAAGAAAGCTCAACAGGATACTTATAAATTACACCAGAATAAATTAATAGATAATTCTATTCTTCAAAATAGTGATTATGTAGATGATGATAACTCTTTTGATATACCATTAGACTTCTTTAATGAAATAAATGGTATGTAAAATAATATTTATATTACTACACAATAGTAACTAAAAATATTATTAAAAGAGGTGTTAAAATGTTTGGCGATAATGATGATTTATATGACAGAGACTTATTCATGATGAGTGAAGTATACAGAGATATAACACCAGATTGGGTATTTCCTGAGTTGAATTATTTAAAAGAAGAAGATGATAAGTATTGGAATAATGATGAAGAAGAAACTCCAATAGTTAATAAATCAAATAGTAAAAGTGATTATAACTATTACGATTCGGAAGAATATAAAGAGTTTAAAAAAAGACTTGATGATTCATGGGTTAAAGAAGTTAAACAGTGTATAAAGTTTTACAGGAAGCACAAAATTTTGAATTTCATTAGAGAATGTATGGTTTGGGCTCCTAGAAATTTTTAAAAAAATGCTCCAGAGTATATAAAGAAAAGAGCTGAGGAAGAAATAAGAAAAAGGTATTTAACAAACATTAATGTAATCCTTATATTATATTATTGATATTCAACGCATAAATGTATTATATGTAGACTATGAGATTATTTTTTCTCATAGTCTACATATGTATTATTTTTAAATCTTTATTTAAATCTAATACAGAGAAATCTGTACTGTCATACAATAATGATCTATCTATATATTTATTTAATTGCTCTTTATATTCATCACTCATTGCTACTTTATACTTATTTACAAATCCTGCTATATCTCCCCAAGCTTGATGATAGTTAATAAATATTTCACCATTATGAATAGCTTCGTGTATAGTAGTGGAAACCATAACAACTCTATTCTATTCTGTTGATGTTCCATCAATACTACATTAGCTACTCTAAAAGTAGATATCTTCCATTTCTTAATTATAAAATATTCTAGTACTATAGCACAAATATCAAATAATGTAAATATAGGACCGTGATGCATTTCTATAGTAGCATCTTCATCAGTTACATTTTTTAATACTTGGCATTTATCTAGTTTTACTTTTTTTCTTTAAATAATTAATATTTTTTTATATCTATCATCATTTCTTACCATCTTCTCTATACCCTTTACAAAAGATACATAATTATCATAATTAGATAAATAATCAATATCCTTATACATAGGAATTTGATAATAAGAATTTGTAGAATCTATAATAGGGGTGATATTAGTTTTTATCATAAATAATATCTGGTAAACTCTTAGGCATTATAAATTTTACCACCTTTCTAAATAAACCTATTAATATTCTTGTCTTCGCACAATAAAATAAGATTTTACAATAAAATGAAAAGGATTTATAAAGGATAATGCAAAACTACAATAGTACGAATAATGTCAATCCATTGACTAATTTGTATAAATCTTTCATGATTTTTTATTGCATAATATTACTATAAAATATACTGGTATAGCAGAAGATAATGAAACATTAGAATCTAAAATGAATGCTGATGGTTATCTTGATGCTCTACATAAAAGAGATACTTTTGAAACTTATATTGATTATACAGAATATGAGATGAGAGAAGTTGGTATCTTTTTAGATAGTATAATAACACCAGTATTACATGGTAATATTGATAAAAATACCAAAAAGAATTTAGGACTCCGCTATTAGAGTTAAGAAGAAAATCTATTATAAAGAATTATGAAGAAAAATAATTATTATAGAATGTTAAATGGATATCCTGATGTAGAAGATAAAAATTTCTTATATCCACCAGAAGATGTAATATTAAATTATAATCTTAGAGCAGATATTCCTATACATAGAATCCAAGATTATTATAATTCTATTAGTCCTGGTCAAGGAGATTATTATATTTCTATTATAGAGGGATATGGATATATAGATGATCTTTATAAAAATAATCCTAGTAAGAAATATTTAAAAGTATATTGGATCAAATAGAATATCTATAGATATAGCAAGAAATGGTAAGAATTTCCAAATAATACAGATGAAAGATACATCAGTAAAAGATGTATTAACTGATGAGTTTATTAGGATATATGAGCAATGTGAGAATACTTCATTAATGTAATTTATGTATATCAGTATAGAAGTTTTTTTAGTAAGTATGATAATGTAATAGCAATGATGATAATGGTTATGACATTACAACAGATAAATGCTCAACAATTATCTTCTTATATCAATAGAAACTTCTTTGATATTTATGCTGTTAAAATGCTATATGAAGCATATAATGTACCATATAATCTTAATATAGATGAGGATACTCAAAAATAACTTATTAAGAAATTTAAATATGTTAATACAGAATAAAGCTACTGATAAAGTTATTTATAATATATCTAACTTATTAGGATTTTTCTAATATCAAAAGTATATAAATATTTCTTAGCAAAAGAAAGATTATTTGATATATATGGTGTACCAATAGTAAAATGGACTACTAGATTTAATACTGATACTGGTGAAACTGAAAGAATACCTGATTATAAAAGCTATGTATAAATTATACTTCCAGAAATTTGAAGTAATGGATGATAACTTCTTATTGACTTTTTGATAAACAGGCTAATCATGTTGAATATAATGATGTAGTTAAGAATGATCCATTCTGGATAGAAGATCAAAAATCTGGAAAGAAGAATATGGGAGAATACATATAACTTTGTAGAAAGTAAATATTTAGGTATGGGTGTATCATATAAGATGACAGATATCATGTATGAGAATATTATAATGCTTAAATTACTACTACAAAAAGACATGATTTGACAGATGTAACTATTAAGCTACCAAAGATAACAGGAGAAACTCCTATTCCTATATTTGATATTATAGTAGCGTTGCTATGTCTTACTGCTTTGTAAGCATAAATTATATGGGAGATAATATCAGTTCCTACTCAAGTTATTTCAGTATTAGATTATATGAGAAATCATGAGCAATATGATTATAATTTAGATACTTTTAAAAATTTAATTTTAAGTATTTTTTTAATCCTAAAGCTAGAGATAAAAATGCAGATGAAACTAATTTAAGAGATCAATTAATTAATTTTATGAAATCTCCTAAAAGATGGTAAATTAGCAGATACATTCCAATTTAATTTTGATTATCTCAATCCATCTAATCCTGATACTACAGATAAAATAGGGAAGATTAAAAAGATATTAAGTTCAGATGATTATGATAAATTCATTAATTATATTAATATTATAGAGCAGGATACTGCAACTTCTACTGATAAAGTAAAAAGCGATTAATGATATATATCATAATATAAAAGAATTAAAAACTCTTCTTAATTTTTTTATTTAACTAAGATAATAGATAAACGAAGAGATTATGAGTTAATGAAAACTTTATATGATGCATTATTTTATTCTACAGAAGTTAGTGATGTATTTAGTATTACTGGAGAAAAAAACAGGAATAAAGAGAACTGCGTATACATACTTTTGAATTTTTTTATTCCATTTAAATCCTTATTTATATTCATCATTATTCTCTGTAGATTTTAATAGAGAATATGATAAATACTTAAGAACTAATAATCTTTCATATGCTTCTTATTCAAGAACTCAATTTATGGAAGATGTTGAGAGAGGTGATATCTTTATAGATTATAGTAATTTTAAAGATATGACTCTTGATTATGGAGAAGCTGATTCTAAAGAAAAAAATATTTCTATGTAAATCATATAATAGGAAGATTACAAACTATATTAAAGGATATACAGTATTTATTTTTGATGAATGATGATGAGAATCCTTTATCAGAATTATTATTAAAACTAGTTAGGTTTTTTTAAATCATATACGGTTGATGTTATTAATATGGATACTTTAATAATAGCAGATACTAAACCAGAAAATGCAATGAAGTATTTTGATGAAATATTCTATATGAAGAAATTAATTCAGGTACCTGAAAAAGATGCATACTAGTTTTTGATGATGTAGTTAATTTACTAATAGGTAGATTTTTAGCAAGTGATGATAAAAATGAGAATGTAATTAAGTTTAAAGATAAATTTATATCAGAAGTTCTTATACGATTAACTTCAAATAAACTTAATTCAATTAGATTAAAAAGAAATTTGATTTAAGAAATAAAGAAGATGAAGTTAATGATAAAACTAAATTATATGATAATACAAAGAATGTTAGTATTACTATGATTAGTAAAGATAATATTCAATGAAACTAACTGATAAGATAGTTAGAAAATGGTTTGAATAGATAGGAGAAAAAGATGAAGAAACTTACTGAGAAGTTAAAGTTTAGTGATAATATAACTAATAATGGTATATGGGCTACTACTGAAGTAATAGGTGGTTATGGTGAAATTCATAATAATCCTAATGGAAAATCAACATTAGATGAAGAAATATTTAGAACTAAGAATATTGTACCAATAGGGTGGAGTATCATATGTAATGGAACAGATGTTTGGTGTTAAAGATAGTCAGATAGATGTTCCTACAATATATACTACAGATAGTATTGGTATTATAAATTCAGGAACGCCATCAGAAACTTATGATGTACCAGGTGGTACAAAAACTCCAATGTATAGATATGGTCATTATGTACAGTTATTTGGTGTTGGTATAACAGGAACAGCAGAAAAATGATATAACTATATATAAACCTGATTATAGAGAGAATGGTATTAAGTTAAGTAAAGTTAATGCAGATGGATTAACTGTAACTGGAACAATGTTACCTTTTAGATATACTCAAGCAGTATTGAATTCTCAAGAGAGTTACAGTACTTTGGTAAAAACAGATAGCGATGGAGTAACTGGTTATTACTTAAAGAGATTTGAGAACGATCCAATTATTAAGCATATATGGAAAACTGGCGAAGATATAATAGATGAAGAGAATGAAGTATTAGTTCCAACAGATAGTGTATGGAGTAATACAGCAGGATTGAATACTGTAGAAACTTTCACAGAGTTTTTTTCTTAAAGATAAATAAGAAAGATGTAAAAGAATGGTTTATCAATATAGAGCAGGAAGATAGAACAAGAATTAACACATTGGCTTTTATTTACAGGTCAGTATGTTAAAGGAAGTAATCCAGCTGATTATGGTGACTATAGAGATGTAAGATTATTCTCTAAGTTGTGTATCAACCCAGAGTACTTAAATCTTAATAAAGACTTAAATATTATATACAGAGTATATGGTGCATAAATAAAAAAAAATAAACAGCCGAAGCTGTCCTGGAAGATGATTAAGTTCATCTTCCAGGATTCATTTCTTCCCATTCGTTAAGACGACTTTCGTCGTACTTAACAATAAGCGGATGGTTCCAGTGACAACCGTCCCATCCCCAGAGACGTGCCTGACGACATACTTCTCTTTTAATCTTTACTGGGGGATACGCCCACCACTGGTCAACGCCAGGTCGACCGTCAGTATGGGTTACACACTCTTCATAATGAAGAGGGTAATTTTTCTTTCCCTGTAAAAACATCTTTGCAACTTTCTTTAATACTCTTCTTTTCATTTTTATTCTCCTTTAAAGAACTACTTATTTTTATTATTACACAAAAATGATATATATATAGATATCTAAAAATACGGATATAAGTTGCTCTGGCATAAAAAAATAATATAAATAACCATATATATATATAGAAGAGGGTGATATATTTTAATCACCCTCTTTGATGATCTATATTATATAATATAGATCATCCAACCATTCTGGTATTTGAGTACCCTCTGACGATACCCAACCATCATAACAACTAAAAATCGTTCGTACCAAATATAATGGTACGAAAATAACAAATACCATTAAATGAAACTATTGTAGTCCTAGATATATCTGTTGAGAACTCATAGGCGGTGCCATGTCACCGTCTACAGAAAACCCTGTAACCAGTCATACCCGTCAGTTGCATCTGACTTGTAATTATCATCTAATTCTATTTTTGCCATAAAAGTCTCCTTCTCCCCGTTAAGCCGATAGGTCAACTAATATTATTTTATTATTTACTAAGAAATAATATATATATATATATAATATTAAAATACGAATAAAAAAAGATAGGGTTATTTACCCTATCTCAAATTCTTTTAATTAATGATACATAATCACAATTCTGAGCTATAACTACCGTACACATCGTCGAATAGAAATTCTTCTTCGTTCTCTGAAAAGACAATGCTTTTGGTATTTACATCAACGATCAAAATTCCACGGTTCTTAAAAATTATCATATAATCGTGCCCATCAATATTTAAAAAAATCTTACCACTGTAATACCTCCTTAGAAATTAATTATTTTTTTATTATAAACTTAAGTTATTAGTCCTTTTAAGATATCTATTCTTAACACTATAATCTGCAAATGCATATATCAGATTTAGCTTAATGGATAATCTCTTAAAAATACTTCTAAAGAACCCATCATCATATGATATATTTATTTCATTTATTTTTATTAGTAAAAAGCTTCAAGGTTTTCACTATTTAAACTACTATCATTCTTTATGTTCTTCTTAATAGTCTTCACTACATCTTTATCTATAGATGATATTATAGTGTCTGCTATTCTGGTAGCTCTATCAACTTCAGCAGGACTTATCACACCCCATGTGTTTTTATCAATACACATATTTGCATATTTCTTCATGATAGTCCATCGCTTATGCTCGTATCCATCTACCATTCCATACATCACTACTTTTTAAATCGGTACATACTAAACCGTCAACTAATAGCTTCAATTCACTAATTTTAACATTCTCTAATATATTAGTTTCTTTAACTATTGCTGGTTTGCTGTTCATTATTTATCCTTTCTTACAAGTTACTTGTTACTTTTTCTCAATATCTGCTTCTATCTTCACTCTCATGTTAATATACTTTAAATAAAATAATAATGCTAATATATTTGACACTAATGCATTCTTTTGATGATTCGTCTTCTACTGTATTAGTAATAATACTAGTAAAATAATTTTTCACCATCTTGTACATCATTCATATAATCCTTATATTCACCTAAAAAAATAAAGATAAGATATCTTCAATGAAATCTGTTAGGGTCATCTGCAAGAATATCAGTCATATCAGCAAAATTCCAATACAGCAGTATATCTACATTAGCTACTAATTCTTCTATCATATATTTATTTTCAGAGAATTTCTTCAATGATGACATTAAGGTTTTAATATCATCAACTATCATTCCGTCTACGTCACCTGTTAATACTGTATTAACAGCATCTTCTATTTCTTTAATCTTTTCAATATCTAAATTTTTCCATTATATTACCACCTTTCTTACATACACCTCTTAAATCTAAAATATAAATATAATTTATATATTGGTAACACAACATCAAACTCTTTATCTGTTACATACTTAAGAGCATATTCGTCGCATATAAATCCTTCTATTAATATAGCATCATGTTGAATATACTCATCAAACTTTTCATAAAAATCCTTTCCTTGATCTTGTAAAGAATTTTAATATATCAGTAAATACTTCTGATACTGTATCAACATATCCAGCAAATGAGTCATCGCCCTGCTAATGTAAATATATACCATAGCTTATCAATAACTGTATCTATATTAGATTTATCAGTTTCATACATTGTTAGTATATCATATAAGTCACTTAAAACATATTGTGTCTTACCATATGTACTATCAATTTTCTTTTTATCTTTTTTATACATTACACTCCTACCCCACTATAGTATTCCTTTTCTAACTCATAATACGCCATATCAATATTAGCATATAAATCTCTTTAGAATATTAATATTGAACCATATACTACGCAATAATGCTGTTATAAATGTATTTTCTTTTGGAATATTCATAAGGTTTAGTATTTTTACGATAATACTCCGTTTCATACTTATTATACCCATGGTCACGTTTATCTAAACTATACATCGAATCTTTAATAAAGATTCCATGAATGTATGTTAAGAAATTATTTATTTTCCTACTGGTATCGTCATCAATATATTCAAAATTCCATACGAGCATTTTTAGTAAATGCTTCTGTTAGTGGATTAAATACCCTTTCAAAACTAGCTCTACCAGTAAACTCGGTATTTTTTTAACTTATTCAAATAAAATATAACTGATGATAAATCTTTATATATGATATCATTATCAGATTTAAAATCAATACTATATAATATTTTTGATAGTTCTTCAATATCCTCGTCGACCACCTCATAAAAAAATTATTAGTTTTTTAACTTCATTACACCTTTTCCTTTCTTATAAATATAAATTTATTAGTTACAAAAAAATAATATGTAACTATTACTCCCATTTTCAAATTTAAGGATTCTATAGTTATATGACCTTGTATCATTTTTAAAAATACTGGAGAGTTGCTATAACCATTCTTAAAAAAATCCGAGTATATTTTTTTATATCTGTCTCAGAGGCATCGCTTATATTTAAACTAACTACTGATTTATAAAATGCTAATTCTACCTCACATCCAAATATAGAAGATGTCATAAAATTAATAATTTCTATTCTACAAAAATGATTCAAGAATATTACAAAGAGATATTCTCGCAATCTCAAAATATTTACCATAGTCATCATACGACCATTGAAATAATTTAGATACAGATTCAATAATTATTTTTTTATTTCATCATTATCTTCACCATTAAGTGAATCATTAACTAATTTATTTACATGATATAAAAATTGAGGATATATCATTATAAATAGTGATATCGGAACTGTTAAATAGTACCGTATCCACATAATCCTTTTGCTTTATTAAATTTTTCTACATTTACTTTTAGTACGCTCATTTTATCTCCTTTCATATATATATGTAAATATAAGTATGCTGGAACATAAAAAGATGCACTGATATATTTCAATCAGTGCACCTTTAAACCTAGATGATGATGAATTACTTAGTATAATTCATCATCATTCGATAATCCACCGCCAGACCTGAGGAAATCGTATTCCTCATCCTTGGTCCACTTCAGTTCAGCTTCTCACCAGTCAAAACCTCGTTACAGATAGGAAACTCTTCATCAAGCCTCTTGTCGTCTTGCTCCTTCTGGAGGAACTCTTGTAGTCCCTCCACCAAACTATCCAGAGAACGAAACCTGCAATGGTTCCTAGAATGAATGTTACCTTGTAAACTGTAGAAATAACTGTTGACATAGCTGCAAATGTGTTCTTCTTCATAAGAACTCCTTTCTGGGCAATCTCCGAGCCCAACCAAAATTAAAGTTACTTATAATGATAAACTATATATAGTTTATTCATTACACAAAAATAATATATATATATATATAGATTAAAATATGGATAAAAAATATAGGGATGAGATATAATTCTCATCCCTATATTAATCTATTATTCTAGCCCATAACCCTGGTGTACTTGGTTTATCTCTCTGTACCTTAATATCTGATAAAGTTTTTTTAGCTTCTCAGTTAAAGTAATTGGAGTAGGACTATCTGGATCTATAATAACCTCATCACTACTAGTAATCAAATATATCTTTTTCTTCTACCAGCACCATCAGCAGGTGTCTGTAGTTTCATTGTAACTTTCTCAGCCATATTCTATTACCTTCCTTGCGTGTTTAAACTCTGTTTTTATTTCATCTTCAGCATTTTTAATTTCAGCTATTAATTCAGTTTTTAATTGAGTTAATAATCGATTAACCTCATCTTTAGTATAATATTCCATAATTAAATAATACCTCCGCACATTTTTTTCTTATTTTTCTCTACTGGTACAATTTCATTTGATTGCTCAAATAATACAAAAGGTGCACCAGCAATATCTGTAGGTGTCTTAATAACCCCTGGTGCATTTAGTATGTTCCTGTATCGAGTTATCGGTAACATTATTTTTTTCCGTTAAATCAGTATCCTTTACATGAAGTAATGTATCAGCTACTGTCTTTGGTAGTTTTCTAGGCATTTAAATATTACCTCCTTCTTCTATATTTATCTTTCATATCTTGTATCATTCCTCTAATCATTATTCTGATTTTTATCTAGTAGTGTATTAATTTCATCTTTATTATACCTAGAAGATAATCTATCAGCCAATGCATCTGTAGCAATGAAATCAATTAATTGAGATGGAGTTATATAACCAAATTCAGGTATTGTATTTGGAATATTAACATTCGATACTCTTGAGTCATCACCACTCAATAAATAATTTGTAGAATTATCATCATTTTTTTATATGATAAATTCTGTACTCTAATAATTCCAATCCCATAACTATTACGACCTTTCTTCAGCATAAATATCAGTTGTATCCAGATTATGTGTAGTAATATATAGGAAGTCTATATTAGTATCTTTAGCAATATAATCTTCTAATAGCTTTAAATCAGTTTCTGTATGCATATCAATTTCAAATCCACCTTTAAAGCAATTTCTACAATGCTCTGCCCATACACCATTAGTTTTTCCATGAACTATTACTTGGTCTGGTTGTAGATAGTAAGAATTGTCCACCACCATTTGTAATGAGAGTATTCATCTTATCCATATATCTATTACAATATGGAACATCAACCATTGCAACTATAAACTCATTTCCCAATAGTTCTATATCAGTACTCTTATCAACAAAAGATGAAATATTTATATATCTTACTATTATCTTACTATCTGGATAGAAAAAAATTTTTCTAAATTCATCTTCAATACCATTTATATCATTTCTATGATGTATTATAAAATGAATTTTTATCATATGATATATTACTTATACTAACTTTAACAGAATCAGCTGATTCTAACATAGCTTGAGTAATACTACTAGGAATTTAATACAACTCTCCTCATTTATTCTACAATAATCTATTGCAGGGTATACTGCGTCAACCCCAGCTGTAGTAATAGTTATATTGTATGTAATACTAGCATTAGTATCTTTCCATTTCTCTATATTATTAAACTTATGAGACTCTGTTGAAAATTCTGAATTTGCACCAGAATAATTCATCAATAAGTTATCATATGTATTAGTAATATATTCAATAATAGCTTTATCCGAATCTCTTGATGTTAATCTTATAAAGAAGCCATTACTCTTTTTAGATACTTTTAAACTCTATTCTATAATGAGATATTGGGTCATTAGACCTAATAACCATATCTTCATCAAATATATTTATATCATGTTCGTCGTTAATACTCATTACATCATAATCAGTATTAACATAATAGCAGTTTTATCATTCTTTGTAGGATATCTGAAAGTAGGATTATTATTTAACAATAATCTCATTTCCATCATCATATCATGAAGATATTTTTTTATTCTGGAAAAAGCTTACTACTCTACCATCAGATTTTCTTCTAGTAAAAAAATTTCACCAGTAGCTTTATCCATTATAGACTCACCATTAACAGCGAAATCTCTATTTTTCTATACTAAGAAATGAAGTAGCAAATCTCATATCTGGTTTAGCTACAAATATAGGTTTTTAATCTACTTCGTGTATCTTGAATTCCTGGCATAATAATTTATCCTTTCATTAAATTAAATTTGTATCATTTGGAATATTAACATGATAATCCTTGTCTACAATATCTTCTGAATGTCCTATCATCCAAGTTAATATCTGTCCATCTTGTTGATTTCTTTGTTGTGTACCTGTAGAAGAGTCTACCCATTCATCTGGATCCAAATATAATACCTTAGGATAATCTTTTCTTCTCTCTTTCCACATCATTACTCTGTTCAATTACTGGAGATATTTTTAAACCTATTATATACTTCTACAAAGTTATCTGTCATTAATTTAGAGCTTATCTGCTTTCTATCCGGATTATAATAATGCTTTGGTACTAATTCATCATAATAGAATAAGAAATATATTGCATATATCAAATCTACATTATCATCTTTATTAAATCTTTCTTCATCGAAAAGTATTTGGATAAATATTTAATCTAGGGTCTTTTTGTTCATATACTCTATCATGTATATATTTCTTTCCTTGTTCTCTATTTATATAGCCACTTAACTCAAATAAGTCAACTAATCCAGGTGTATATTGTAATCCTGATACTGGACAACCAAAATATTCATAATCTCGTTCACGCTCATATATCTCTAAATCATATTTAGATTTAATATTAACTAATGTAATACAATAATCAGAAGTATTAAATACATTATTAATACTCAATTTTTCTACCATTTAAATATACATCATAATATCGTATATCAAATGGCTTATCAAATATATCTCTATCTATGAATGATAATTTTTATATTCTCAGATTCATCTTCACGAATAATATTAGATATAGTATGAATTAATCTATACCTATATGGAGTAATATCAATATATACAATATCTCCTACTTCTAGCCATTGCTGAATTAATATCTTTGGATAACCATATCCAATAATTAAACGATACTTATTACGAGATACTAATCTACCATTTCTAAATATACGAATATATTCAGTATTTAATTGGAAATCTTTAGAAGCTATTTCTATAAATCCATAACCAGATACATCTGCTACAAATCTAACCATCATAGGTAATTTTAATATATTTATAGATAGATTTTTATTTATTACTCCAGCATCATTAGGAGAAATAGTAAAAGATTTTAATCTAGTAAATCTATATCTTATTTCACTACCATTTATATATGGATCTCCATTAGGCTCATATGTTGGTTCATACTTATACTCACCTCTATCAAATTTACATACCACATTTAATGTATCAACATCATATCTAACTTCACCATCTGGTGTATCTTCAGCTAATATTAAATCTTGAGCTGTTGGAAAAATAACTTCATCAGTTTTTGGTAGATCTATATTGATAGTATCAGTATTATTATTAAAATGGATATTCTTTTGTATAAGTATATCTAGGGAATAATTCTATTTCTATAAAACTATCAGCTGTTACCATTGATACTGGTATATAGAAATACTCCAAAAAGTTCTTTCTCTCTTGATATACATCACCAACTAATAATCCATCAACGAACACTCTAGCATCAAGACTAATAGGATATTCTCTTGAATTATTAAACGCAAATACATATCTATCTTCCTCAAATCTAAATAGATTTTCCTGATCCTAATTCAGTAGATGTATCTCTACGAATTCTAGTTGATAAATCTAATGTATTTGTAAATAAATAGAAATTTGAACCTAGCTTCTTTTGCTCTAATACATAATTCCTTAATATATTTACATTATGCTTAATCCATAATTTAAGAGTACTATCTTTAAATTCAAATGGTTGATATTCCAATTTACCACCCATCTGTTCCATCTTATCATAATAAACTAAATCCCCAAATTCTCTACCTATTGGAGTATTTGCCGATTGAATACTACTATGAGTTATACTGGTTAAATCTTGCATTTCTCCACCAGATGGTGATGTCACTACACTATTTGGAAGTTCATGATGTAACCATAGAGTCATTATTTCTTCATTAGATTTATTTGGATAATATATCTTTAATAAATCTCTACATTCTCTAAATAATGATGTATATTGTAAATTTGGTATATCATAATAAAAATAATATACTTTATATTCTATACCATTCTTAACTCCATTATATACTTCACTATTATCAAGTACATCATCTGTATTTTTGAAGCCAATACATATTTTCAGCCATAAGTTGACAATTATCAGTATTCTTCTCTAAATAGAATTCATCTCTATCTGAAGTTTTTTCTGAATATCATCATATTCTCTACTGGTATAGGAGATTTTATATAGTTTACCATTTTTATCTTCAATAACCAGCATCTTATTTCTATTATTTTCAAATCTACTGATATCGGAACCATCATAGAATGTATGCTTATATAGTCCCTTAAAATATATCATAGATACATAAATATCATAAGAATGACTTCTTAATTTATTAGCTATATTATTTTGGTAATTGACAAGTGAATGTACCATCTCCATTATCTTTAACTTCTATAAAAGATGTACCTAATTCATACTCTTTATTCTTATTATTCAAGAAATGTAGTGATATAAATATAGTACCACCAGTTGTATCTGGGAACTTTAGATTTTTTTGTTCTTCTAGCAATTTCTGTATTTACTACATTCTTCTGTATCTCAGTTAATTCATCAATACTAGAAGCTTTTATATTTTTAAGTAATATTTATTAGTATCATATATGATATTATTTCTAGTATCTTCTTCAATTTTACTTTTACCAAGAGTAATAGTTTTTCTTACATCGTCATATAATAAAAGTAGATTTATTATATAGAAATCTTTGATAAAAATGAGGTTATCTACTGTTATTACTTGAACTCTATGGTTCTGATAAATAACTATGATCATTTATAGGATTTCTTGGATTCTTTAATACAAAACTTCTCTTGAATGGTAATCTAAATCTTGTATAATCTTCAGATACTGAAATAAAAATAATCATATATCAAACTATTATCAATTAATAATATAGGTATTTGAGAGAATATCTGTGGATTATAAATCATATCCATAAAAAGTAAATTCTTTTTGATAAAATCTACTTCTTCTATACTCTTCTCTGTTTACATTACCTATTATATCATAATCTATTTCAAATACTGCTTTTTAATGATTTATTTAAATAAAATCTACCAGACTCATTATGCTTACGACTATCTATATCATTAGTATAATAGAAGAACTCATTATAATTTATTTCTGATACCTGTCGTTTATATAGGTAATTATACGAATTATAATAAGTTTTCCATAAGGCATCTTCCATACTTTTATAGTCAAAAGTATTATTCATTAGAGCCGGTCTTAACATTTCATGAAGGTCAGCAGCATTGATTTGCCTCCTTTCTTTTCTATTTAACATAAGAAATTCCTTATGTTGTGTATTTAACTGAGTGTTTTTTGAGGGATTATTGATAAACTGCCCTGAAAACAAGGTTTTAAACTAATAAAAAAAGAAAGGTGCAAGTAAAAGATGATAGACCTTTATGAGACACCTCGTAAATACGCTTTATTTAATGAGGTAGCATTATCTGATGCTGTACTATACAATACATTCAATGCAAGTGGTAAATTAACAAAGTTGATGATTAGTGCAGTAAAAAGATGGTACAAGAATAGAAAAGAGTCATATAGAAAAATCAGATTAATGATATTAATAGAACTAAGATTTCTCCAAATGTGGATGCTGTATTAGATTCTTTTTATAATAACCAAATAATACTAATGATGGGTCCAAAAGGATTTGAGAATGCCTCAGGTATTACCATATTTTATTATGAGAACATCATCAGGTGTAAGAGCATATATATTCTTAAATAGTTTTGGTACATTAACAACATCTGAAAATAATTCAAATGATAAATATTTGAATATGAGTATGAAAGATTTATATGTATTAATGGAAGGTGCTTATATAGCATTAGAATATAATAAGAATCCTATCAAAATAAGAAAAATCATTAGGATTGATGAGATTAGCTTCTAAAATATATACAAGTATGATATTAAGAATACTAAATAAGGAATATGCTATATCTATAGATCCAGTATTGTATACTAAAGCAGCATTTGTAATTTGTTATTATTTCTTAACTAGAGTATGGGAAAAGTACTAATGACGATGTTAATTTCACATATGCTTCTAATGTAATAGAAACTAGAGAATTTGTAGATAGAGAGAATTATTACTGATTAAAGATGATATGGATAATAATGATTGTAAAGATATAGCTAAAACTATAGCATATTTATCTACAGTTAATCCGAGATTAAAAGGAATGAACTTTAGATATTTTTACTCAATGTTATATGAATACATTCGGTACAGCATCATTATTTGGAATTGAGACTTTACCATATTTCCTATTTACAGTAACATCATCATTGATTGGTAGTTTTTATTGTAAATCAACCAATAATAACTGATGTAACAAAAAAACTATTAAGGGTATGAATAATTTCTATCCAGAGCTAGTTAAAAGCATTAATGTAATAAAGAAAGGAAATATATAAAATGGCAGATAAAGTTTGTTCATCTGGTTGGATACTTTCTCATGATGCAGTCCATGAGTAATTATGTACCATTTTTTTGTTAAAGTAAGAGATAAAGATATTGTATGGGATCCTGATAATATGCCTAGAGACTTAGATGCATTAACAGCTTCATCAGAAGTAACTGTACAATATAATTATCCATCGTATGAGTGGATATATAAAAAGATGGATGGAGAATAAATCTAAAAAGTGATTATACATATGAAGCAACAAAGAATATACCTATAAAAACTAATTCAACATTATTGAATGTAAATGAATTACAGGTAAAAGTAACACTTCCTATAAGAACTAAAAAAATAACGATACTGTATTTGTAGATTTATTAAAGAAATGCACTAACAGAACTATTATCGGTTCTACAACAAATCTAGTTATTCCTAATACAGATAATTTAGATTTTATAAATATTAACTTATTTAGTAGCGGTGGATTTAATAGTGGATTTGCAACATCAACAGAATATGATGATCAATTCTTACAGATTAAAGTTCGAGGTGAAGTTAAGCTATAAATTTAATGAAGATGATAGATATAATTCTATCATCTTCATTGATATATTTATCCCCATATAATAGGATATTTTTTTACCATATACATCAGTAGCAATATTAGTAGATCTATTAACTCCTATTGATGTATGAGCAGGTAACGGATAGTCAAATATCTCATCACCATTTTTCATCTTTAGCAATAAATTGATAATTTTTCAACATCATCATTTCTATATATACATAAATAGTTACATTTCTATTTTCATACTTAAGATATAATTCTGTTTCATCATCTCTTTTGCATTTTCATCGTTATCAAGAATATCGCTAATGTTATTAAACATCTCATCTTCTGAATACTCTGATACTTCTGGTGTACCATTTCCACCATCATACAATACAGCTCTATTATTAAGAAGATTTTTTTAAGATAGTTAGCTCCAAAGCTAGATAGATCATCCCCATCTATTCCACCATTCAATTCTTTCTTTTTGTTTCATAGTGAGATCTGCTATCTGTTTCTTTATATTAACTTGCTTATCAACTAATTGCATTGATAATGATCTAGCATTAGTAATATTTGATATTAAATCAGTAATCTGTTTACTAGAACCTCTAGCGGTAGATTTAGTTGATTTAATATTATCATATTCTTTCTGTAATGCTTCTGTAAATCTGGTTTGCTCTACAAGAAGATTTTTATATAAGAATGACTCTGGTTCAAATTCTTTTTTTATAATCAACCTCATCTTTCTTACCTTCTTTCTTTTTCTTCTTTTTTTCTTTTTACCAGATATAAGTTCTTCTAATCCAAATACATTAGAACTACGACTTTTTATTTTGGTTTTACATCCTGATATGACATCATTTCGTTAAACCAATCATCAGATAAATCATAATCAGATTTACTCTTTTTCTTTTATCTTCATAGTAGAAGATGGGAGAAAAGAATCATCATCTGCATATGCTTCAGACTCAACATCTATTGATTCTAGTTTATCTAGTAATTCTTGTCTTTTAGATCTTTTAGAAGTAGATTTTTTTCAATATCATAATAATCGTTCATTAAAAAAATTCCTTCCTTGATTTTTATATAGATTACTGTGATGTTTTTTTGCTAGATTACTATAATAAACCTCACATACATCATAATAGAAATAAGTGGGTACTATAAATATGGGACTAACTAAAGACAATGGAATGTTAATAGATATTCAATATGTAGATAATAAAGGAGAAGATGACTGTATTTATACAATATGGAAAGATTTAGATACAGGAGAAAAAGAATTTATCAATAGAAAAACCTACTAGAATAATTTATTTTGAAAAAAACCTGATTGTAGAAATCATAAGTATAATAAAACTTATGAAAGACTAGAAAATCTTATTCCAGTAGAAGTTAAAGAAAAGAATTTAATATATGAGATAGCAAAATCATATAGGTGATGATGGTAAAAGATTTATTAAAGAATGCTTTGATAATAGAGATTATAAGCGTTTGAATGACTTACAGTTATATCCTTATGTATTTGGTTCAGATTTAGATATAAGAGGATATAAAAAGATTACAATGGAAAAAAATAATTACGATAATAAAAGACCTAAGCATCTGTCATTAGGTTTCTTAGATATAGAGGTCGATATTATGGAAGGTGGTCCAGACCCAACATATAATCCAATTGATCTAGTTACATTGATAGATGTAGATAAAAAGATGTATATACATTTGCTCTTACTGGGGTTGATTATAAAGAGCCTAAAAAAATAAAACCTAAGACAGAGTATGAAATACAAGAAGAAGAAAAGAAAAAGTTATTATAAGCATAGAATGAATGAGCAAGAATACTGGTCATCTCATGTAGACGAACTAATTAAAAAAAGCTCATGAAAAAAATTTGATGAGAGTTATATGGGATTTACATATCATATAAATTTCTATCAAAATGAATTAATGATGTTAGTTCATTTATGGCAGTTAATAAATACTTTAAAATTAGACATGATAGGAATATGGAATATGGATTTCGATATTCCATTTATTTATAATAGATTGCTTGCTCTTGGAGTAGATCCAAAAGATATAATGTGTCATAAAGATTTCCCAATTAAGCAATGTTATTATAAAAAAAGATATGAGGCATTTTGCAATTAAAGAAAAGAGTAGTTGGTTTAATTTATCATCATATACAATATTTGTAGACCAGATGGTTATATATACGGCATTACGAAAAGGACAATCTGAGTTAAGATCTAATAAACTTACATATATTGCAGAAAAAGAAATAGGTGATAAGAAATTAGACTATAGTGAAGTTGGTACAATTAAAACTCTATCATATACAGATTATTTATTATATATTCTTTATAATATAAAGGACGTTTTACTTCAAGTTGGTATTGAGAACAGAACTTCAGATATGGATACTTATTATCTTACGAGTTATGTAAATATAACACCATATGAAGATGTATTTAAGCAAAGTGTAAAATTGAGATTTGTACAATATGCATCATATATGAGCCAAGGATTAATAATTGGTAATAATATGAATAATTTTTAATTTTAGTTGGTCATCTAACGATAATGAAGATGATTCTACATTTGAGGGTGCACTGGTTGGTAATCCAAAGTTAATAGATAATTTTGGTATGGAGTTATTTGGTAAGAAAACAAATTTCTTATTTCAATATTCTATAGATTTTGATATGAGTAGATTTTATCCATCGTGCATAATAGCAATGAATATTGATCCATCTACATTAATATTTAAATTATTAGTAGATTCGTCACAATTCAATGTACGAGGTGATGAATTAAAATATAGAGGTATAACTGATACTCATATTGTAAAAGGTAATAGTGATACATTCTCTGGAGATATTGGTAAAGAGATTATAGATAATTATCAAACTGGTAATATATTGACATTTGGAAATAAATGGTTAAATTTACCATCAGTAGAATCTATGTAAAAAATAAGAAAGGAATTATCATAATGGCTAAGAAGGTTGTTGATTTAGATACATTAATTACAAAAATTAGGTGGAGTATTAAATAGAGATGTATATATTATAAACTATACATATTGTATAGGCGGTGATGATACTAATGATGAAAAAAAGTAAGTGATATTATATTAGAATTAGATTCTGATTTTTGTAAATCTTTTAAAAAGAATTATATCCAGATACAAAAATGTATATATTTTAAAAAGATTAAAGAATCTAAAAAGATTTAGAGAATAATTTGGATTTAAATACAAATAATACTATAATAGATGAATTAGAGAAAAAAATTAATATTATGATACGTCTGGTTGGGGATAGTAATCCATGGAATAAGTTTATTATTAATAATGATGATTATGATTCATTCTTTGATAAAAAAAGAAGTTATAAAAAGGATTTATTAATAATGATGATATACCAGATACTGATATTAGTTTACAATTATTTCCAAAATTAACAGAAAAAGAATATAGATGATTTTTATTATAAATATTATAAGGATAAATATAAGGATATAGAATTTGTTCATATATTAACTAAATTATATTCAGATATATTTATGATTTATAATTACTTTAAATATATAACGATATAAATACAATATAATAAAATAATAAGAAAGGAAAATCCTAAGAATATTATTTTTACTATATTATGTTATTCAGATGAATGCAGTTGATTTAAAAATATAAATACAGAGTAGGAGCATATGTCTCTACTCTGTATTTATTACTATTTATCATCAGTCTTATTAAGAAGATTATTCATATTATCCATCTGCTTATCAATCATTTCATATATTTTTCTTGACAAGTGCATCCTGATCCATATATTTAGATAGGAACGGGAACTGATTATAAATATCTTTTTATAACCTGTGATCTCTTCAAGTCACCAGACTTCTTATAATCTTTCCACTGTATCTCTGCTTGGCACATAAGCTTCATCAATTCTTCGTTAATTACCTTAAGAGCTGACTGTACTCTCTGTTCCTGAGATAGTGCAGAATAATTAAGAGTAGTTCTAATTACTGTAGCAATAATAGCAATTACTACTACTATATTAGTCCACTGATTCTGAATAAGATGTATAAAATTATTAAATCCAGTCATTAAAATACCTTCTTTCATAATAATGTAAATTTATTATTATGTATTATAAAAAGAAAAAGAAGGATGTACAGTCCTTCTTTTTTTATTTTTACTTGGTTAGAAGATCTATTTCATAATCTTCCATTACCTCCTTCCTGAAGGATTCATAATCGAACCCTTCTGGGATTTTTAAATATATACCAATCTATATGATCGCTGAACTCATCATATAATACGATAGGCTCAGTATTTACATATACCGTGTGCGACTCATAGTACCTATTGTCTTCATCCCAGTCGTTATGCTGTTCAACAGCCACGCGGTCTCCGTTAAATTCTAAATCATATCTAACACAATCATCTTCGTGATCCATAAATGCAACAAAACTTAACATATTTACTCCTTCTATACCGTTAAAGGTCGTAATCACCTATAAATTTATTTTATTACTACACGTAAATGATATATATATATAGATATCTGAAATACGGATATATGATATAGAAGATATCTATTATTATATCTTCTATATCATATAATTTATTCTGCATCTGCTCTATATCTGCATTATTTGTATCTTCCGTGAAATAATCCGATTCTATTGAATCATCTATTCCGTTATTGTTATTATCTAAAATAGAAGCTTCAAACTTATCTCTTTCTAATTGAGCTTTTTACTTCTTCTTTAGTCTCATTGAATGATTTATAACAATAAACAGCAAATGCTATACTCTCTCCTATTACTGCTCCTATTAAAGAACTTAATGCTCCCTAGATCTCCTAAGAAGAACATAGTCCACATTGAGTATAATTCAATAATAAAAGCAATTTCCTAATATTAAATACATTAAGAATTTAGTAGTAGTAAATTTCTTTTTCTTGATGAAATTTCTTTAATAGGTCTATCATATTTTCTACAGTAGAAGTTCTAATTCTCTTCTTCTATTTTCCATTTTAAGAAGTTCTTGTTTCTTCTTTTCTATATTTTTTTATCAGACTTTTATCTTTAGAAATTTCATTATCATTCCAATCAAGATTAGAATATTCTACCTTATTGTAAATCGGTTCACTCATAAAAATTAATCCTTTCTTTTTCTCATTAGTGATTTAATAGGTTGTTAAAATCTACTAAGAGAAAAAGAAGGATGTACAGTCCTTCTTTTTATTCTTTACTTTGTCGGAATCTCTATATCAAGAGCTTCCAGCACCTCCTTTCTGAAGGTTTCCCAATCGAAATCTTCAATTGGTTTATCAGTCCATTCAATGTAACCAGTGTCATACTGGTTAGATGACATTAGATATCCAAAATGATCATTTCTAACATAATATGACCAGTAGAAATATGTGTTGTCCTCGTCACCCCCAACAGTATTTTGTTTGGATACAGTAAATGGGATACCGTTAAATTCCACCTCCCATATCTTTTGCAAAAACCAGACCAATCATTACCTAAATCTTTAACTGATAATATCTTTTAACATAACTTACTCCTTCTCCCCGTTAAAAGTCCCGATAGGTCAGCTAGAAATTTTTATTATGACACAAAAATAATATATTGGTATTTTTAATATACGGATAAAGTTATATTTTCTTATTCCTTCTCAGGAATGTCTATATTAAAATATTTCCAAACTTCATATCTAAAGAGATCCATATCGAAATCTTTTGGAGGATTATAAGCACCCTATATTACCTCATTACCATATTCTCGATACTCCAAAATCGCATTACGGGCTTTTTACAAGAATCTTTCTGGTTCTGTAATAATTTCTCCAGTCTCATAAGAGTCAATGAATCTTTTCAATAAGTGTCAATCGCATACCATTAAAAAACTATTTCATACTGTAAAGTCACATCACCATCATGTTCATAGTGGGTATTATATAACATTTTTAGCATAGTATCTCGCTTTCTCCCCGTTAAGCCTGATAGGACATCTATAAACTTTATTATTACGGAGAAATAATATATTAATACTTTGATATACAGAGTTACAATAGAAGAGGTTTTTATTCCTCTTCTTTCCAAACGTCTCAAGTCCACCATTCTGGAATAGATTATCCCAGAATGCTTTACACTCCTCAAAAGTTATATTAGTCGTCGGTTTAATGTCTTGAAAAGCATAATGCTTTTCTTCTTTCTTACCAACTCTTTTCATTCACTTCCTAATTTCCTTAATCTCTCTAAATCTCATTATTATTTCTCCTAAGATTAAAAACTATTTTATTATTACACAAAAAAATGATATATATATAAGGTAAATACGGATAGAATAATAAGAGTATAGAACCTATGTCTATACTCTTATTAATAATATCTTAACTATTTTATCTTTTACACATCTGTTAATTACAGATGAAGCCACTTCTCAAGATTGCTCAACTTAACCTGTGCCTGTATACCCTGTACAGCAGCATTTGTATATCTTGATGTTCCCATCAAATATGTATAGCTACCACCAGGAAGATTAGGTGATCTGTAAGCACTATTCTGACTTGTTAGAATATGTGTTGTGTACTTGTAATGTTTAAATGTGAACTGCTCCTCTGAAAGTGGATAAGGAATAATTCTAATTCCGTTGAATGTCTTCTCTACCTTATCATAAGTAGCATTAACCTTCTTTGTTGATACAACCTGTACCTTAATATCTCCACTAGTTGTAATACCGTAACCATAATCAAGCTTAACACCATTTGTAACAGAACCTGGTCTTGTTACCCAGTTTACTGCTGAATCAAGAAGTGAAATAAATCTTGGGTTACCATAGATAACAAATGTGAAGTCATCCATCTTTACCTTATCTGCAATATCCTGAAGAATACGATCAATCTTAAACTTGAACATCTTCTCGATGTATTCATTTGGTAGAGCTGTTGTAATACCCATACCATTGCAATCAAATGTATCCTTAGTAATAAAGCTATTCCACTGAAGTGGATCAAGCTCTACTCCATCATACTTCTTAAACTGTTCATCAAGCCAGTTAAGAACTGTAGAGTCTTCCATCTGTGTAAGAATATCAGCAATGTTGTTATATGTCTTCTTATAGAGGTCAATATCCATAAGAGCCTTAACATCTTCCAATTCCTCAAGTGAATATGGAACATCTACTCTCATACCATCTTCGATCTTCCATTCTCTCTCTTCACGAGCATAATCGAATGTAACAGCTCTCTCATTTCTCTCGTTTGATACAGTACCACTGATTACAACACCTGTAATTACACCAGCTGCACTATTGATAGTTGTTGTCTTATTAACAAAATCAACCATACCCGAAATAACATCCTTAACAGGGTGCTTAACATGAGAAGAATCCTCTACTTCTGTATTAATAACACCACCAAGCCATGTTGAATCTGAAAGATTAACTCTCATTGGCTGAGGAAGTGTAATATCATATGTCTGACCAGATACAGTAGCCTGTACCTTCTCAATATAAAGATTCAAACTCAAATCATCATTATCTGTTGCATTTGGAGTAAATGCAGGATCAAGAAGCTTAAGCTCATACTGTGGAAGAGTCTTAATTGCTCCAGTTGGGTTAATCGGAAGACCCTTACCAGCTGAATAAATCTCTTTAAACTCCTCAGTAAAGAAACACTGTGGATATTTCCATCTCTTCTTTGTCTTAGGATCTACAACATATGTCTGCTCAATATGCTTCTTAATAAGAGGAGACTTAGTAACCTCTGTCTGGATAATATCCTTTGAAGCAAGCTTCAACTGCTGCTTAATAAGTACAGGAAAATCTACTGCTTTGATAGGAAGAAGTGTTCCTGTTCTTGTTGCCTCTGTTACAAGGTCATTAGCACAGTTATCAAACATCTCTGAAACCTGATCATAGAGACATCCATGTGTACCGTACTCATGATCCATATCATTAGACATAACAGCTGTTTCTGTAGCAAGCTGATCAAGAAGTGCTCCCTTATATGCATTAAGCATTGCTTTATTATTTATAAACTTATTAATATCAACCTTAACATCAATATTATTTGCCATAAGTTCATTATATGCTTCAGTGAAAATATCATCAAAGCTATTCATATGTACATGATTATTAAATCCTCCGACTGTCTCTGTTGCAACAAAATCAGAGGCTGAATTTGATAAAAATGATAGCATTTATATTCTCCTTCGTATCTATTCTTTTTTTAATAATTTATTTTTATATTCTATAAATTTATATAGGTGTTTTTTTATATGTTATTTATAAATCCAACTAAAATCCTGTAGAATACAATCTTGAATTTTATTATTTCAATGTTACCTTATGATTCGGCTTCTTCTTCATATCCATTAATTTTTTCTTATGTACTTTTTATTCTTTGTAATAAAGTAAATACAGCTTGAGTCATTACTACTGCATTTTGGTAGAATAATAGAGCTTTTTACATATGTATCTAATTCAAATTTCATTATCATGTACTCATAACATAAATCTTTTATTTCTCTTAATTTAGTACAAGCTGCTTTTTAAAAATTTTTATTAGTATTTAAATCATCACCTATATTATTCTCTAATTTATTAATATAATTAGTTAATGCATTAAGTAATATTTCAAAGTTTAAAAATAATGCATATTTTTCTAGTAGAGGCATATTCTAGTCCTGGTCCTTTTTCACCGTCCTCATTATCAGTATTAGGGTCATCAGCAGTATCGGGAGGACTATCGACAGAATCACCTCCGTCTCCACCGTCTTCTCCACCTGCAGTCGGATCATTGAAGTCAGTATCATCACCAGTATCAGGGGCATCATCACTCCCACCATCAGTATTAGTATCGGGAGTAGATGTGCCACCACCTTCATTTCCACCACCAGTAGTATCTCCACTATCCGTTGTAGTTTCATCTCCAGTATTTTCTTCACCATCTGTATCGTCCATATCTCCGAAATCTGTATCATCTGTGTCAATATCAGTATCACTATCTTCACCCATATCATCATCGTCATCATCGAGATGCATATCACTGAAATCGGTATCGTCAGAATCTAAGTCATCGTCATTAGCTGTTATATTAGAATCATCTGACTCATAATCATCATCACCTTTAGCAGCTTTACTAAAATCTATTCTTCTACCTCTACCCGGTGATATATTTAATACTTTAGTATTTTTTATGAACATGGGTTGGATTAGCTTCAGTGGCTAAAAAATCTACCATATTTATTTATATTATTTTTTTATATGTAGCAATTATCATAGTATATCCTTTCTATGATTTATACATACTTTGAATTTGTTTTAACTCTTACTAATTCAGTATTAAGTTTTTCTCTAATACGAATTAATCTATATTTCTCTTGCTTATCACCATCAGATGAAGCATCATTTATTTTTCTTCACATACTTTAATCTCAGTTTCTATCTCCCTAATCAACTCATTTCTAATTTTGATATTCTCATCTTTACGAAATGATTAACTATCATTAGTACTGGAACTAAAGCTAAATTAACTTGAGCAGCAACACCATATTTAATTGCTGTAGTTAAGTTATGAAAAGATTTCTTTCTAAACCCAGGGTCTGTCATAAAAGCTTTTCTTTTTTCAACATCAGCTTTATCTATATCATCAGCTACTTTCTTTATCTCTTTAGCCACATTCATTGGAATGGCTGCTACGGCTTTACCAGCATTTACTATCTCTTGTCCTTTATGAGATATTTTACCAAATAATGCCATCTGCTTTGCTTCAGCATCCATTGCACCAAATTGTACTTTACTAGCAATATTTTTTGCTTTAGGAGCTTTAGTAGTACTAGTAATATATTCTCTACTATCTTTATTATTTACTTCATAATCAGTATTTTTCTTCTTCAGTGATTAAACTAAAGATACTGATATGCATCTGATAACGAGCAATCTTCTTTGAATAGAGTAAATCCGTCTATATCTAAATCAATATTATTAGCATATGAATATTCAATAGCAATATGGTCTTTAGTTTTTCAAATGCTATATTCTTATAATCTTCAAATCCATCTCTAGTGGTTCTATTATCATCTTCATTCAAATTACCAAATTCCATATTAAGTAATTGATCATCAATAGCAGATTCTATTGATACATGATGAGGTATAGATTTAACTCTCTTTATATTCATATTAGAAATAACTTCATTTAAATTTGTATTCATCAATTCTCTAATAAGAGATTTAAATATCCTACTAGGAATATCTGCTATTTTTTTTCAAACCAGAATTTATCTTTACTTAATTTATTACATAATATAATAGATTCTACATAAGTAGACCATCTATCATTATCAAATTCTTCTCTAATATCACAAATCTCTAATAAATGATTAGCTATAGTATCCAACATCTCTGGAGTAATAAATTCAGCAACATAAGGAAGATAAGTTAATAGCACAACAGGATTATTATCATTTTCCATCATTGTATTTTCAATAATACCGTGATTAGAATCTTTATCAAATTCTTTAAGCATTACCTTTTCAATATCACCAATATTATCTCTAATATAATAAGCATAGTTGATAGTTGAATATGACTTACTAATAGTTTTAAATAATAATCCCTTTAATAGATTAATACTATCTAACTGGTCTTTATTATCCATTTGACTTGAATACTTCTCAATATATCCACATACTTTATCGTATATTTCTTCCATTCTACTAAACCATATACAAGAATTACTATCTAACATACTAATGAATACCTGAGTACCATAATATGGTTCTGAGAATATAATTTCTGCATTATCTAAAAATACTAGAAATAGATTCATTAGTATATACTTCTTTATATTTTTAAAGCATTCTCTTCTGTATAATTTTTCTTTTTAGAGTATTATATGCATTAATGATTCTTTTTACTAGAGTACCATTAACAATTCTATCTATATCAATTGACATATTTCTATTATACCCTTTCGTTATTAAAATATTTAGGGTATATAAACTACGTTATATACCCAGCTTATTATATGATGTTTCTAGGTCATTCCTAGTATAAAAATTATTTTTAATTTTAATGAACTATTAATTAGGGATGCAATATAATATTGATACACTCTCGCTTTCAGTCTTTATCATTTAGAGTTTCAAATATTCGTATTCCTAATAGTAATTTTTATCGTACTATACAAGTAATAATGTGATTGTGAATCACACACCCTCTTTCTTTATTTTTTTGTTTGAAAACTATAGTTTTGGAATGGTATATATAATATATACCATTCCAAACCTTTATTACTTAAATACTTTAAATCCTACTATCTCGTTACCACTTCCTGTTTTTAACTAACTTTCTTCCTTTAGATACTCTTGTATCAATATATAATGATTTAACATCAATAACCTCTGGATCAGATTTCTTTCTATATATAATAACTTTATTATTCTTATTAACTCCCACTACACCTATTAGAGATTCTTTTCCTGATAATGCTATAAGATTAACAGTTTCTCCTTTTTCTTTCCATAGTAGGGAAATATTTCATCTCAGTTAATTTAATTCTACCAGATGTAGTTACATATAATAAATACTTATCAGTTTTATTTACTAATGAAGCATTCATAATATAATCATCTTTTTGTAGAGTTATCATATTTAATCCTTGAGCAGATAATCCATAATTTCTAATTTCATCTAATGGTAATTTAATTCCATTTCCATTAGCTGTAGAAATAATAATATCTGAATTATTATCTAATGTAAATATTGCAGAACCAACTTCATCACCATCAGTTAGTTTGATAGCTTGCTTATTATCCGTAATATTTTTTAAACTCAGATAATTGTACTCTTTTAGCTAATCCATTCTTAGTGATAAAGATAATACCAACATTCTCATCTTTAATCTTAAATATATCAGATGATGGTAATTCCATAACAGCTTTAACTAAACCATTTACTGTAAAGAATCTACTTAACTCTACCCCAATATCTTCATAAGACATATCTGGTAAACTTGATATACCTATCTTAGATACATATCACTACTATCTACTATTAATAAACTTTTCTGCATTATTAATCTTAAAGACAAATAGCGATCCATCATTACCTTTTACCGATATTGCCTATAGAGATATTATCTTTAACAGATACTTTCTTAATATAACCAGATTGAGTTATTCCTACAATGTAATCTATATCAGGAATATTTTCTAACTCGTCATCTTCTTTTTACTATTTTTGGATTTTCTAAGACTACCCCATTTCTTCTTTTCCTTCTTTAAGTTGATTAATAATAAATTCTTCTAGCTTATTATCATCTTGAAGAATTTCATTAATATAATCTAATTCTTCTTGTATTTTAACCTTATCTTCTTTATAGCTATTATAACTATCTTCATTAAAGTTATATACTCTCATATCAGCAATAACACCAGCTTGTACTGAAGTTATTTTTGAATTTATTCATCAATCTTTCTATAGTTTCTTTTTCTACTCTTAGAAGTTCTTGCTATATTAATAGTAGTATCAATATTATTTTTATTAAATACCATTAATAGTACTTCATTCATTTTCTGCTTTAGATATAGTAATCTGTAGATTATTTAAGAACATAGAACGAAGAATATCTATTCTATAATCTATCCACTGTAGCAATAAATCTTTTTACTCCATATTCATATTCTTGATAATCATCAATTACTGTAATTCCAACAGGAAAAGTAACTTTTAATCCAGTACCTTTTTTTATAACTTCTTTAATACTAAATCAGGTTTAGCTCCAGATTTTTAGTTTAATCTTAATATCTACTTCACCTTCTTTAGTGCTATCTTGAATTTCTTGTATATCTTTAATAGTGCCTTTATTGATTAATTCTATAATCTTACTGATTACACTTTGAGAACTACCGTTGTATGGTAATGATGTAATCCTAATAATATTATTATAATAATCAATTTCTGAAGTAGCTCTGAATATAACTTTAGCTTGACCAGTTTCATTAATATCTTTGAAATTTCCTATATCAACTATGTCACAGCCAGTTGGAGAATCTGGTACTAACATAATTTTTGATTTAGGATTCTTTATTAATGCTATAGTAGCATCTAATACTTCATTAACATTAAATGGTGGTATATTAGATGCTAATCCATAACCAATACCACTAAATTGAGGATTAAATAATATATGAGGATATTTTGCTGGTAAAAATTCTGGTTCATAATTTTCTCCATCATATCCTAGTTTCATAGGTACACAATATTTATCAAAATCATCAAAGAAGCAATCAATAGTATATTCACTCATCTTAGCTTCTCTATAACGACCATCTGCGAACTTATCTCCTCTTAGATTTCCATAAGAACCTTGAGGTATTAATAGCATTACATTATTTGACCAATATTGACCTTCTTTACCAATAACTTCATCAATTGCAACTGGTCCGTGTGGATGATAATTTATCGTAGTAGCTGATAATCTATCAACCTTTATAGATTTCAATTTACTTAGAGTTTCTCTCTTAGTATTCATAGGTTTTATGCTCTAATTCCCACCAAGAATATAATAATCTTCTTTTACCAGGTTTTAAACCATCTGCCAATGAAGCAATAGTTCTATAAAAGATTCTTATTAGCTCCAAATAATTTAGAATACTCTAAATCAGCATCTGCTATATTTACTTCAGTAATTTTTCATTACCGAAAAATTTCACCATATTCATTAACTAATAATAAATCTAGTTTCTTGTCCATCTGAATATCTTTAGATTTTTCTTTTTACTTTTTCTTTGCCATATTATAAACCCCCTTCTCTAATTATCTAAATCTTCTCTATTTATTTTATAAGACTTCATCATTTCTTTTCTACCATCTGCATCTTCTTTAGAATTTCCATGAGTCAAATTAAATATAGCTAATTCTCTTTCACATCATCTACTGTATATCTAATAGATATCCTATTATTAATATCCAATGTAGTTTTTAAATAATTCATCACCATTTAATTCTCCAAGTCCTTTTAAAACGAGTTTTAATCTTAGGAGTTAATTTAGTACATAAATCTAAAAAATTCTTCTATAGACATTTTTTACTGGTTCTTTATCTTTCTCTTTAACTTCTAATACGTGACCATATTTTTGTATAATAGGAATTAGATAAGAAGTCTTTCTAAAGAACCTTTTTAGTTATTTTTTTACTAATGCATACTTACCATCTACAACACCACTAATCCTTGCATTATCTTCTAATACAATTTCTTAAATTTCTTTTGAATAATATTCATAAACTTGGTAATGAATTTCTGATTACTAAATACTGTATCAATATCATCATAATCATTCTCTGATCTAACTATACCAAATTCTACTAATACAGAAATTATTTCTTCAATAAGAAATTTATTAATATTACGCTTTCTTTAGATGCTCTTATTAAATTTTCACTATAATCAAAAGTATCTCTTAAGAAATCAAATAGTTCATCTTTAGATAAATATTCATCGTCATTTTGTAATTTAATCTTAAAAATTCTTTACTATCTTCTTATGATAAATCTCAGCTAATTCAGATTTATTTATTACAAATGAATTATCTTTATCATATAATGAATACAACGGAGCATACACTTTATACAACTTGCCTGCTTCTATTATAGGTCTCATCCACCTATAAAAAGAATGCTAACATACCAGCAGATATATTATAACCATCAATATCTGAATCTGTGAATATATTTATTCTATCAAAAATATAATTTATCAATATCAAACTTTGGTCCAATACCACATTTCAATACCGTAACTAAATCTCTCCATTCTTTATTTTTCCATTATATCGGTTAAGCTACATTTCATAGCGTTTAATGTAACTCCTCTAAATAAGAAAAATCCTTGAGTATCCGGATCAGAACCATTTCTAGCTGAACCCGAAGCCGAATTCCCTCGACCATAAAACCGTGATTGTTAATCTATATATCTCTATATAGTTCAGACTATATCTTCATCTCTAAATATTAGAGAGCCTCCCATTTCGGTTTATTGATATTATCTCACCCTACATTTCACCCTATAATTGGGTCTACTCGGTTCTAAGTATAATATACTTAGCCTTTCCCTAGTCGTTGAACCTTACTCTTATTTATACCATATTATATTTATATATTTTTTGTACGTTTTACCAATACGTATATCACTTACTACATATTTTTGGAACATGTCTCTTTTTGATATTTCCTTATTTGTAAGACCTTTTTAAAATCTTTCTTAATTTTTCTTAATAAGATCTTTATCAAGTTTACCTTTGATTACTTTTTCGCCTTTTTCTATTTTTCAATATTGTAGTATTTTTGATATTGGATACCACCCTTTATTATAGCATATATTGCGAATCACAGATTCTCCAATACTAGTTATATTGAGATTTCTGAAATATCATATAATCCTGATTCCAATAATACACATACAAATTTTTATTTCATCATTCGTGTATTTCGCCATATTATGCTTCTCACATGCTAGTATTAACCCATCTTCCTTGGCATACGTCGAATTTTTCTTTACTAGTAACCCATTTTAAATTGGTATAATGATTATTCGTCTTATCATTATCAATATGATGAATGATATCATATCCATATGGATTATCTATAAAATATTCTCCAACTAAACGGTGTATGCGTTTATGATAAACTTTTCCCATTATGAAATATACCAGCCCGTAAATATCCATGATTAACTTCATATAGCAATTTTTTTAAGTCCACTTTTGAGTTCTCGATAGACATTACCATGGTTAGAAACAAAAATATTTTTGTTAATTCACCATTAATGTATATAGGTTTTTATAATCTCACCATCATTTAATTTATTTATACAATCACCTCCAGATTATATTAAATAAATATAGTATAAATAAAGTCTTGGCTGCTGATTGTCCACTTCGGAGTTCCCAGCAGTTAAAGAGGGTTTTTTTGACATCACATCACTGTGATGGGAGCCATTCTAGTCTAGCTCCTTCCATTTTTTTACCAGTATTATTTGGTCTAATATAGTTACTCATTTCATGCTCTTTAAAAGTATTTAATTTCTCTATATTAGTAGCAGATTTAGCTTTAATCATATCCTGTCTTGCTTTTAGTATTAATCTTAATAATTTTAATAATATCATTAAGTAATCCACTATTCATTTTAAAATATTCATCTAAAGCGTTAGTTATTAATTCTTTCATATATGGAACTAATGTAGGACACTGTATTTTTCTGTTTAGCATTACCCTACAAATCCTACTTGAGCATTGGTAGATAAACTTAATACACAATATAAGTTAGTTCTACAATCATCCCAAGTCACTTTTAATTTATTCTTTTGAGTATCACTCATAGATTCATTTACTTTACTCTGTATCCATCTACAGTAAGCTTCATCAAATGCATCTAAATGAGAACCATTATCAATAGTATTGGTATAATTACAATATGTATTAAAAGTAGCTGGTTCATTATAAGCGTCATTAATACAATAAGAAAAATGCAATATCCATATGAATATTCTTTTCTATATCTTCCATATCAACACTTGTTGTTCCATCATCATTTTCTGTTAATACCTTAGTTGCTTCTATTAACTTATTATTTCCATTAATATAACAAACATCAGTTAAATCTTTCTTCTTTAATCCTGATGGTATTATCTTAGTAATTAATTCAGAGAATGGTTTAGGTTTAAACTTAATACTCTTTACTACATCTAATCCATCATATACTGTAATAGTTGCTTTGATATTATTCTTCTTTAGATTATTTGAATTTAAATAGAATAATGAATCAACCCAATTAATTACTTCATCTATAGGTAATTTTGCATCACTACCCATATATTTCTTAGATACTCTAAATTCTACGGTAGTACCTCTTAATCCTTTTTTTATTCTTCTCTATTTTATCTTCTACTACTACACCCTCATTAAATTCTAATGTATGTATAGTACTCTCTTTATCTCTATAAGCTATTACTTTAAAAATAATCTGATAAGGCATTAACTACTGTCATACCCTACACCAAATTCTCCACTACTATCTACTCCAGCACTTCTAGCAAATTTACTACCACTCTGGAGAGTAGTCATAAATATCTTCATAGAGTATTTACTTTCATTAAAACTTCTTCCATTATCAGATACTTTAAGAATATCTGTATTTATATCATAAGATATATCAATAGTATTGCCTGGTGATTCAGGGTCAATACATTCATCAAAAGTTATTTTGAATAATCTCCCTAGCTAAATGAAATGCACCTTGCTCACCATATTCATTAATATACATATTAGTCTTTACTTGTATCTTTTGAATATCGTTTTCAAGGTGCATTAATTCTTATCATTGTACATAATATATTCCTTTCTTATTTGTACTTATTCTTCTGTTAAAATAAAAATACTAATATATACGAACGGGTATTCGTGGTTATTATAATATTATTAAACAAAAATATAGGGTATACGATTTCTCGTATACCCAAATATGATAGAAAGACAATAAACTTATTTACATGGAACCCCAGCTACCGAAAAGCGTCAGATGAAGTTCCTCCACCATTTTTGTTCTTATTCTTCTTACCTTTCTTACCAGTTATATTAGACTGCTTCTCTGCAATCTTTCTAATTTTTCTTATACTGCTTCTTATACAGAGCTAATAGCACTCCAGTTTTAGAGAACATACCAAGCATTTCTTCTCCACTGTTTGTTGCTATAGATAAGAATTTTGCTTGATTATTGAGTTCTGTCATATTACCAATAACTTCTTTGAGATGATCGTTATCATAGAACTGGAGTGGAATCTTTGCACCACATCCTCTACAAATAGCATAATCACCAATTACATCAATATTTGGAACCCTGCTTTCCTTTCTTATTCAACTTCCAATGTGGACAGCTTGCTTTAGCTGTCTTTGTTTCTTTCTTATCCTTACCTTTAATCTTGCCTTTCTTATTAAGCATTGCAGTTATCTTTGTCACTAATTTGCTCTTCTCGCTCATTTTATTTCTTCTCCTTATTAAATGAAACTTTGTTATTTAGTTACCCTAAAATAATATATAGTTAATTTCTATATATGGTTTTATTTACCCTTGATACATTTAATCTTATATGTCTCAGGATGATACACGAATACATATTCTATACCATACTTCTTGCAGAAGTCTGCTGGTACCTTTAAATCACATACTGTAATCGCTTTTATATTCTTCTTAGTTATCTCTTCTAAGATAACATTATTCAATTCTCTATCAATATGATATAGAGCATTTTTCATCTGATAGTAGTACAACAACAGAGTTATCAATATCATATGCACTATTATCTAATATCGTACCAGCTCTTTCATCATCATTTCCAACATTGATAAATATTCCTAATGTAGAATATATCTCTTATTGAAAGTAATACCGAAATGCTTAGTCTTAACTTTATCACCAACTCGTAATGAGTTGTATATATTGATTTCTTCACTTAACTCTTCATTAGTAAATCCTCTAAATACTACTTTAGGCTGATTATTTTTCATCAATACCTATCATAATATTATAGTAAGTATCATTATGAATTCCTCTTAGAGTCATTTTTAATTAATGCTGTATAAGGCGATGTATACTGTATAGCACATCCCTGATATCTATTAAAAGACCTAAAAGTTTGACAAATATTAACAGCTGTCTGATTAGGAAGACTATAAGAAATCAATTCATAATCATCAGGGTTAAAACTAATATAAGCGATATTATAATTTACTTTATTATCACCTTCTCGCTCATTTAATTTTTATAGCTGTTAATTTCATATTCTTATTACTATTGGAGAACTTTATATCTTCACATAACTCATAACCCTGTATAGATACATCAATATCTCCATAGTTATTTTTTTATTTTCCTTAACAGGGGAGCAGATTTTATCTACTCCACCTCCTAACTTTATTTTCTGTCTCAGAGCTCTACAAGAGATGAAATCAGAATTATATTTATCGGTATACACGGACCATACATGTGGTTCAACTGGCTTACCGATTACGATATCATATAACATAAATTACACCTCTTATAAATATTTCTTAATAGACTCGTCGTGACTAAGCATAGCATTAATCACTTTAGTTATTTTAGGATAATCATCAGGTACTAATGTAGATAGATTATATCTTCTATTTCCATCCTTACCCTGAGCATCATCCCTCTTTCTGCCATTAACATATACATTTATAATGGACTTAATCTCATCTGATTTAAGTCCTTCCATAACCTTAAAGCACCATGAAGATATATCTACATAAAGGGTCTTCTGAGCTTCAGTAAACTTACTGAATCTCTCTTTCCTCTCTAATAGTGCAAATGTAATGAACATCGGGTAGTATTCTTCATCTGCAATCAATTCCATTATAGTATCAAATGGAATTGCTACTCCTTTAGTGTGCTCATATAAGCAATCGAAGAATGACTTAATTCTAAAGAATTGAGAAATTCTTAATGCTTCATCGCAAGGAATTATTGATAATACATCTAATGATGTAGCAGCATCAATTCCTGCTTTGGCAAACTTCTTCAATCTCTTCTTAAGAATCAATTGAAGTAATTCTTGAATATCTTCCATATTATATACTTCAGCATTCTTATTTTTCTGCTAATCTCTGATCATTTAACTTCTTAGCTTCACAAAGAATTTCATTTATAATAATAGGAAGAAGTTTAATATTCTTAATCTTATTATTCTTTACCTCTTTCTTTAGAGCTTTAATGAAATCATAATCAGTAAGCTTCTGATAAATCAAAGTCTTTACTTCCTGTACATTCTGCTGTTGTATGTGACCATACTTAACAACAAATTCTATTACATCAGGAAGTAAATCTATCAGAGACATATAATAACTCTGCTTTACTTCTTTCTTACTATCATAGAAATTTGCATTTTTCTTTCTTATATTTCTTATAAGTCATTTTTTGCAAATTCCTTCACACTGTCATTGATCTTAATATTCTTTGACTTTGTTTCGTTTCCCATCTGGAACCTCCTAAATAAAATTAATTTTGTTTTGTATAATAAATCAACAACTTAGATTTTTTTATACTAGCATCATTTACAAAGATGTAGATAAGCTGATAAATTATTATCAGCTTATCTTTATAATCTTTACATAAACTTACCAAATATATCTTTCAAATCTACTGTAGTTGATTCATTACTCTTTTCTTTATCTGATATTTTTTTGATGAGAGTGTATCAAGGCTAACTGATGATAACGCATCATCCGACTCTAAAGTTTTCTGTCTTTCTTCAATCTCCTCGATTCTATCTGATATAATATTTATCCTATCATTAATAGGACTTAAACCTGATAAGATAAGGTATACATTATTCGGCATCTTTCTATCATCATTCACATAAATATGATTGAATGCGTGAATTGGATCACTCATAAAAATCTCTTACCTTAGGAATATTATTATCAAATTCCTCTGTAAGAGTTTGAGATAGATTAGTGATAATACCAGAAGCCATAATCTTCTTATCTCTCTGAGCTTCTACATGGCAATTTTTTTCTTGATATTATCAATTAACATATCCTCAATAGTCATATTATCAGTATCCTTCTCCTTGAAGTCTTCTACTCTTGATACAACTATTCTTCCAGCAAATGATATCAACCTCTTAGCATCTCTATCATCTATACTATCCAATTTAGTAGTATAGTTATAGTTACATCTAAGTACATTAATATCTTCAACTATTTCATTATTTACTTTATCTAATAACTTATATGATGGTAAACCAGCACACTTATCATTATCATAAAGCATATAGGTTTGATTCTCCATCACCTTATACAGCTCATTCAGATACTCTAAAGTATTAACGTGAGCAGACAATGCTTCACTATTAACTGGCAATACTCCAACCATTATTACTTTAGTATCTACAAATCTAGCCTCAATAATATTGGCTAATAATGGAGCTGTTCCACTACCAGTACCACCACCTGTGGAACTTACAATAAATACAACATCCAATGGAGATATCAAGTCAATTATCTCCTGATCTTTCAATAGATTTGTTATAGAATCCTTGAGATAAGTTTTTGCAAGCTGTCTATCTTTACCAGCTCCCGATGATAAACCATCTTTATCGGTTATCAATTTCTTTGGTATGTTATTAGGCACGGTCTCCAAATCCTTCTCTGAAGAGTTAATAGCTAATACAGGAATACCTAACTTTTCCTTAGCTAATGATGCTACCTGGTTACCCGTGTTACCAATACCAATAATTCCTACTTCCAACATAAATAAATCCCTCCTATTTCTGTTTAGTATGTTGAACTATAAAGTTTCTTGTTGTACAAATAATATTTATTCTTACTTGTACTTAAAAAAATGATATATAACTTTTTAAAGTAAAGCTATAAATATCATATGCACTAATTATAAGTACATATGATATTTATTTTTTTATTAATCTATATCAGGTTCTTTTAATGAATAAAATACATTATCATCTTTTTCTAACACAATAATTTTTTTCTTCTACCACCTTCACCAACAGGGAAACTAATACCTTGAATAGTATTATCAGGTAATTCAAATAATAAATACAAATCATTATTATATTTTACTATAGTAAATATTCCCATATCTTTAATACTTACTTTAGTAATTTTATAATCATCATTCTTAATAAGTTGAGCCAATGATTGCTCATCTATCTTATAAGAAATACTATCCTGATATCCTATGTAATTCTTAATACTATCAATATTTAATTTAACCAATTCATTTCTTAAATCATAAAATGAATTGAGGTCTATCTTCAAATATATTATCACCGATAATATTAACATCATCTATCGAGTTATAAATTTCTTTATTATCAGTAATAGAGTCTGGTTCTATATCAGTTACCTTTGATGTATACTTGATATCATCGTTAATATCGAATTGTAGTAATCCAGATTCATTATATTTATTAATAATACCCATCATAACACTTTCATCATGTCCAAACATTACAGATGCTGAATATACCAAGAATTGCAATATTTCTATATTATCAGTATTTAATGATTTATAAAATAGCCCAGTGGAAATAGCAGATGGTGTTATTGGCAATGGGGTTAAGAATAAATCATAGATATCTGTTAGTGTATTAAATATTACCATATTAATAGATTCATTATCTATTATTTTCTGTAATATAGTATAAACACGAATTTTATCTTTCAATATATAAAAATAGAATAACTTGAATAATTCGGTATAATACTGTCTAGGAGTAAATCTATACATCAATTTGGGAATAACATGATATATCAGTTTAAAAACTATTAATAATATCTACTATATCCTCTAAAGTTTCTGATGGTTTTATTAATAATATCCATTAATTTAGTATTATACGTAATAGCTTTTGATATTATAATATCTGATTTCTCTTTGAGAGGTTTATACTTATCAGATACATGTAGTTTATCTTTAATCATTATAAGCCTAGTTTTAGTAGGTAATGATAAAGAATTAGTATTATTCATAATGAAGTTAATATCATATTCATTTAACTTAAAAAAATTATAATCCATATAAATCTTCTTTCTTTAATATAAGCTACTTACAAAATTAGATAAATTGCAATGGGCTGAATAAGTTTTATCAATTTCATGATTCCAAAATTGTACATCACCAGATTTTTAAATCAATACAAAAATACATTACCAAATGGATCTAATCCAAATGGTAATAAATTATTAGGAATAAATCTTTTTAAATATCTAAATACATTATCATCATCATCTTTATTAAATGATAAGACTGACCCAAATACTCTTTCTTGATTACTGATCATAATACGATGTTTTTTCTGGAGTAGCTGCATTGTTATCTATAATAAATCTTTTAAATCCATTAGGTATTCTTATATCATATTCTTCTTCTATATCATTAAATACATTTTTATCTTTTAGATTAATTTTATACTTACCAATCATTCTTTTCATCATCCTTATATTTATATATGTATACATATGTAGGCTCTTTATATATAGAATTATCTACCACCGCATCAACAATATCACCAATTGGTCTAAATGCAGTTGATAATAATAGTAATATACCATTTACTATTGATTTTAATAAATTCAATAATGTAAATGGCTCATTTTCTTTATTATCTTTATAACCTTTATATTCATCAAGATCCATCTCGTGAATATATGCCTCTAGTTGTTCCATAGATGATTTAATTCCATCTAATAATCCTTTACCCTGAACTTCACTTACAGTCTTAACTATGCCCTTTGTCATTCTGGGAATATTTATAACCAATGCCATAATAGCAAGAGTTTTTTTACATAATCTACAACAAATTTAAACCCGTAACTATTTTTTTAATATTTTTTTAAATTTGGTTTTTAATGTATTAACCAATCCTTTAAGACCCTTATTTATTTCGGGAACTTTCTCCCAAACTTCATACTTTTTTTAGGTTTCATTCCTATTAATTTTAATATTTTATCTTTGATTGCTTTAAAGAATTTTTTTAAACCACTCTAATATTTTTCTTTATTATACTAACTTTCTTCTTTTCTACTTTCTCTTCTTCTTCCATATAATAATGCATATCACTAGTATTTTCTGTATAACACGCATATACATAATCATTTTTTAAGAGAAGATTGAAGTAATGATGCTGATTTATAATCAGTAATTAATTTATTATATTCATTTTCCATAAATACTTCAAATTTATTATCATTCATATGTATCACCTTCAGTATATATTTTTATTTAAATCATCTATTGTCAAAGGTACCTGTATTTTTCAACTAGATGAATATAAGTACCTTTATTATTTATTTTATTATCTTTAGCCATTGATAGATATTTCAAGAAATCTTCATTCTTCTTATTTACTATCTTGATATAATTAGTTTCATTATTCATCATTATATCATCTTTGGCTTGTTCTTTTACTTTATCCACATCTTGAATTTTTATGATGCATATTTGGATTATCTCCACCATCTTTTTATTTCTATCTCCAAATTAAGAGAAGGAATGTAAAAATCAGGAATATAAAAATGCTTATTTCCATTATAAGTATACCAATATGTATGAGGAGATGGAGCCATTAAATCATCTGCATCAAAATTCATTACTCTATCTAAAAATTCTAAGAATGATTTTTTTCATAACTACCAGTATAGGTAAATTCATGTACATGATCTCTCCATAAATACTTGCCGCTAATTTTTTTCTATTAGCTAACATTTTTCTTCTGTTGTTCTGGATCATCAAGTAATGTAGTTTTACCATACTTACCAATCATTCTCTTTTTAAAAGATTTCCCTGTATCTTTCTTTACATTTAGGATTATCACAAAATCTATTATATTTATGAGTTATTTTATTCCATGATGTATTATTCTTACATATAATACAATTACCATGATCTTTACCAGTTCTTAAGTAATAAGCAAACTGATCAGGAGTCATATTTTTTTCGGAATTGATTCAAAATGTTTTTTTCTCTAAATGAGATACATAATCATCAGGATCATAACAAAAATAATCACAGAAATTGCAATAAATTCTTCTTTTAGAACTCATTGAATTTAATCCTTTCTAAGTATTAAAATAAAGTTAGATACATTCTTAGTATATATCTTTATAACATCAAAAACGATATAATAATTAAACAATTGAAAGGATTATTTATGGATTATATATTTGAGTCTTTAATTAATAGATATGATGAATTGGTAATACAAGAATATTGCTATGGAGAATCATATTATACAGAAGAAGCTAAAATGGGATTATTGCAGAAAAATTGGAAAGTTTATTTCTGATTTATGTGTTAAAATAATGAATAAAATAAAAGAAATAATTAATAAGATTAGTGGAAAAAGAAATATATGTTAAAGCTCCAAAAGATATGGAGAAGAAAGTAAAAGAAGTTGATGGTTGGTTAAGTTCGTTTGCGAAATTAGTAGCTGCTATTAAAAATGGCGTTGTTGGTGCCATAAAGCAGTTATTAGGATTAATGAAGAATCACCCTATAGTAACTGGAGCGATTCTTGCAACTGGTGGATATATAATGGTTAGATCTGGTCAATATGATAAATGGTGTAAAAAAATTTGGATCTATAACTCAGAGAATCAAAGATGGAATAGCTGTCATTATGAATAAAAAAAGAATTTGTTGAAAAAGGTGAATACGAAGCCGCTGTAGAAGCGTCTACTAATGCAAAAGCTGCATTAGTAAATAGTCAGAAGTTATTGGATGAGTGTAAAATTGAGAATGCTAAAAAGGATGAACTTATAAAATTCAAAAATGACGAATTAAAAGATGCATATAGCACATTAGACGATGCTAGTAACAGATATTCACACCTAGCTAAAAGCTGCTAGAGATAGTAGGGTAAACAATAGAAAACTTAAAAGAAACTATTAAAGATCAAAATTACGCACTAGACGTATCTAAAAAAATCAATAATGTATATGCAGGATAAATATGATGAAGATATGGATAGAGTTAATAAAGATTTTGAAAATAATCTAAGAATTAAATATTCTACAATATTTAATCAAGGATTAACTATAAGACGCGACGATGAACCGGGATTTAGAAATTTAGTAAACTTGATGAAACTAGAGATCTTATAGATGAGTTTAAAGAAAAAAATTCAAAAAAGTAATAGTGTATCAAGTGCTAATAATGCATTAAGATATATTGACAGGGAATTTAAAAATGGAAAATCAAATAAAAAAATAAATATAATTAAGTTTATTTATTATACAAATAATGGTATAGGTTAGATATCTAACCTATACCATTATACTACTTTTATTATTTAATAATAAAATGAATAATCATCATCATCAAAATAATCATAAACAGACTCTTCTAGTGGAAGATTATTCTTTTTAAAAATATTTTTCCATTCTCTTCTTCTCTCTTGATATACTTCCATCCAACATCTTATCACCATTTTTTTATCCTTTGCTGCACTAACAGCTTTTCCTACTTTAGAATTAGCAAGTATTTTTGCAATATTACTAATTACAGTACTAATAGCTTGTGCAATCATCTGAAGACTGTTTAATGATTTCTGAGCATCGTCAATTGTATTTTCATCGTTTACATTTCTCAATTCGGATTCAGCACCATCTACAGTATCTTCAATCTCTTTACCCATATCATCAGTACGCTTAAGCAATTTAGCTAGATTTTTTCGATTCATAATAATTACAGCTCCAGCAGCAAATGTTATTTCTGGAAGAACTGTTTTGAGTAAGTCTGCAAGACCTCCTCCAAAATTACCACTTTTAATTTTAACTAAAGCCATCTTAATTGATTTAACATGCTTTTCGAGAGCATCTACTACTTTAGGTGCATTTGCAGGAACTTCAAACTCGTCATCATCATCACCTTTGTGAAATATCCCAGATATTTTTTCTTTGATAGCTGTGAAAAGTTTAGCAAACCACTCGAATATTTTTTTGATAATACCCTTCTTTTTCCCTACAGACTCTTCACTAGCTTCCTGATACATATATGTCATATCATTTGTATCATAACCCTCAAGGTATACTTTAGTTTCTATATCTTTATATATCTGATTAGATTTAAGAAGTCATTTCATACATAGTAGCAAGCTTATTCATCTGATTTTCCATACTAGCATCAAATACAGCAAGCTTTCTCTCAATTCCTCTTAAATGTGAATTATACATATCCATTATATATAATATCCTTTCATTTCTATTTTATTTAATAATCTGTTAAATTATCCTATTATTTAAAAAGTCGTCTTCAAAGTCTTCTAAAAGTATCATAATCTTCATCCTCAAAATTGTCAATCTTAACCGAATAGCCGCCAAATTTATCCAGTATACTATTTATTTTTAGCAGCTGGTGTATTAGGGTTAGTTTCTACATACTTTCTTGAACCGACAAAGGCAACACCTGTTAATGCTATTATTATAGCTATTATTTTAGCAATTTTTAAAAATGACTTTTTATATCGTGATAATATACTAGTGACTTTTATTTAATAATTTTATTCCTAATCCCTTTAACCCTCGCTGTTTCGCTTGATCCACAGTTCTATTCGTATTAGCCTCAGTTTTATCAATATTTTTTTCTCCAAATCTGAACTAATATCGTTCATGTCATCTATTAGTTTATCTCTATCAGATACAGTGATAATAACTACAGTATTATCGTTAGAACCATAATTTTCATTATTTTTCAACTGATGGTGGTACTGGTATATTTTCAATAGTATCTGCAGCACGTTCTATATTTCCAGAAGATAGTTCTTTCATTGGAGATTTGGTCTTTTGATAATAGTCTTTAATTTCTTTTATATCGTCTAAAAACTTCTTTTGATATTTCTACTTTCTGTTTTTTTATCTGCTCTATTTTTTAAAAAAAGACTTTACCTTGTCTTTAATAGATTTAAAGACTTTTTTTAAACCAATCAATGATTCTCTTTATAATACTTTTTTTCTTGGCTATTTCTTCATCAGCGATTTTATCATTTTCAGGATTGCCAACAGCAGGATCTATTTCTTGGTCTTGTATAGGTTTATTTTTTTCTATTCTTCCACGCTTCTATTTTTACCTTTGAAGGGATTCTTTATAGATATCCCTTCAATAAACATTTTTGTTTCATTATCTTCATACATCTGATTGTATTGAATATCCACCATTTCATACATAGTAGATAGATTATTATAATCATTTTTCCATTAACTTAATAGCTTTATTTATATTTAATAAATTTCTCATATATATATCCTTTATTAATTAATAAAAATCTGAATAATCTGATTCATAATAATCATCATACTCATCATCCCAGAATCCAAATACAGATTCTCCGATAGGCTTTCTAACAGTACTTAACCATGATGTTTTACTATTATTCGGCGCATTTTTAAGTTTCTTATTGAAATCGTCTATCTGTTTTTGTGTTATCTTTCCAGTGCTAAGTAGGTATTTCCAGAATAGATCAGGATTTTTAATTTTACCATTACCTTTTTAATCCATTAGTTTCAAGATCATCTGGTGTCATACTCTGCCAAGGGTATTTACCTTTTTTTGGAGTATCACCTTCACCTTTACCAGTATCTCCAGAACCACCTTCGTTGTTACCAGTGTTATTATTACCACCTTCACCTTTACCAGTATCTCCAGAACCACCTTCGTTGTTACCAGTGTTATTATTACCACCTTCACCTTTACCAGTATCTCCAGAACCACCTTCGTTGTTACCAGTGTTATTATTACCACCTTCACCTTTACCAGTATCTCCAGAACCACCTTCGTTGTTACCAGTGTTATTATTACCACCTTCACCTTTACCAGTATCTCCAGAACCACCTTCGTTGTTACCAGTGTTATTGGTATTACCCTCTCCAGTAACATCACCATTTAGCCATTTTCCAGCAGCTTTTATAGCCGCTCCAATAGGGTCTATAATATGTTCTTTCAAAAAGCTTAAGCCCGACTTAATCAAATCCATAGTCGTTCCTTTACTTTTAGACTTAAGCCACCCTTCTATTTTATCATTAGCTTTGCCTGCTAGATCGTTTATATTATGCAATACATCATATTTAGCTTTAAGTTTAGATTTACGAATAACCACTAGTGCAACACCAGCACCAGCTGCCGCAAACTCTAATTTAGCAGCAGATAATAATGCTTTTACTCCTTCAAGTATTCTGCCACCAATGATTAAATCTATAGCAGCCTTTATATTTTGGTAATGCTGTACTATTTTATCAAGCATACCTAATTGGTCTTTAGGAACTTTAACATCAACATCATCTCCGCTACCAAATATCTCATTAAATTTTTTTCCTTAATCTTTGCTATAATTTTTTTGATAAAATTGATTATTCTAGTTAATATACCAACTTCTTTTTTTATCTGCAGCTTCTTCAGCTTCGATATATAGATATTGTAAATCATCTATTGTACCATCTTCAACATATACTTTAGTTTCTATATCTCTCAAGATCTGTTCATTCTCTAACTGAATCATATTTGCAGTAGTTATCAGCTTATTAAACTGATTTTTCCATTAAAAAGATCTTCATCATCCCATCTCTCAACAGGAAATCTTCTTCTATAATAACTCATAGTCTTTATAATATTCCTTTCATATGAAATATATTTTAATTTATCATTTTGTTTCTAACCCTAAGCATTTACTTTTAATTGAATTCACATTAATGTAAACTTATTAAATGAAAGGATTTTATAATAATATGGCAACATTACCAGTAAATCCAACATTTAATGTTAATGATTTTAATGAACCTAAAGTTCTATCGCCTACAGAATCTTTTTATCACAGATGTAATGATGATACTATTTGGGAAACCTGGATTTTATCCTTCTATTCCTACATTAGGGAATGGATATTTCTATTACCTATATTCATTTGATGATGAAATAGATACTGAAGGCATTAAATCAGAATTAGCATTACAATGCTCAGAATTTTTCTTATTCTATTAATAGTGGTGATATGGATATTATCACTACTAAATATAATGAAAATCTGATGTTGTTATTTCTAATGCCTATTGTAAAAGATAGTAAAGATTTTCAATTGGTATTAGGAGTTACTACAAATGATAAAGGTGAAATAATCTACAACTTTGTAGAGAATGAAACTCAAATTATTTAAATTAAATATTTATAAGAAGGAAATAAGCAAAATGACAGATAACGAGCTTAATAATTCTAATACAATTTCAAGAAACGAAGATTTAGATTTAGCATCAATGCTCAATGCAGTTAAAGAAGAATCTAATGTAGTAAAAACCAGAGAATGCTCCAGCAGAAGTTAAGAAATCTCCATTAGAGATGCTTAAAGAAGATGAAGCAAAAACTCCAAAAAGGACTAGTAGTTGATAATGGTGATTTAAAAAGCAGATAATGGTCCACAGAAGAATATTGTATATAATGATGAGAGAATGACTGATATAAAGAATGAGATTAATAATTATGATACTACTCTTAGTAAGAGAAGTAAAGTTACTCTTATTAAAAAGCCGATGACTCAATTAGAATATGTACAGTTGATGGATGAGATCGAGATCTATTAAAATAAACCCAGATGGTTCTATATCATTCGATCTTATGGATAAGTATGGTAATAAACAGGAACCTGTATTTATCAGACCTAGAAAAGATGATGAACCTATATTTGATTTCTCTATTCTTACACCAGAGGAAAGAAAAGAGTTAAAAGATAAAAGGTACAGATATAAAAGAAGAAGAAATAAAAAGTTGATGAAGATAAAGCATCTGAATCAGAGGAAGAAAATAAAGAAGATGAAATATCTCCAGAGAAAAAAAGAATAGTAGAGATTCTTATTGATAAAACTGGACTTGGTGGTGATTTCTTCCTATCAGAAGAGAGAAGAAGAAATTATCTGAAGCAGAGACTATAAGAATTAATGAAGTTAGAATTCTTGATCTAGCTACTATTAAAAGCAAAAAGATCTAGTGTATCATTCCAAGACCATATTAAAGAATTTAATATCAATGGTAGTAGAACTACAATCTGTTTCCCTGCATCAGGATTTAAAGCACAGATGAAGGGATTATCATATGGTGAGTATGCTGATATTGCTCTATCAATGGAGAATGTTAAATTCGATCAGTATTATAAGAGATTAAGTATTATCTATAATCATATGACAAATATTTCAAGAGGAGATTTTAAGATTTTGAAGATTTCTTAAAGCATTTCTCTTATACAGATATTTCATTAGCACTATATGGTCTTTATATTTCTACAGAGAAAGAAACACAGGAAATTCCACTTAGATGTGGTAATAAAGAATGTGGTAAAACTTTCAACTGGGAATATAATACAAGAAATATTCTAAGACTTGAAAGATGTGCTGATAAGTTCTTAAAGAAAGATGGAAGAAGTTGCTACAGCTAAGCCATCTGATTATGATAAGATTGCTGAAAATGCAGCTGTTAATAATTCTAAGTATGTAGAATTACCTGATAGCAAAGTAGTATGTGAAATGGGTGTAGCAAGTGCATATGATTTCTTGTATAACTTTATTCCTCTAATGAATGAAGAGACATTTAAAGATGCATTTGGAAATGATGCTAGTCAGGTATATATGGATAATGTACTTCTACTTACATCAGTTAGAAGCGTAGATGTTCCTGATGGTGAAGGTGGATATATTCATTGTACTGGATATAAGGATATTCTTGACGCTATTTATTATATCGGACCGAATGATATAAAGTATCTTGCAGCTCAGACAGCTAAGATTCAGAGCTTATGGGAAGTTACGTATTCTCTTGGAGATACTAAGTGTCCTCATTGTGGAGCTGTAACTAAGAATCTTGATGTATCAATGGATGACTTAGTTTTTCAGACATACAATCGCTTGATGAGTACGGAGATAGAGCTGAGCAAAATTCAAGAGTTATAGATGAAACTCTAGCTCTTTTTAAAGGTGAATTATCATATGAAGATATTATGTATAATATCCCTAAAAAGAGATTATTTGAATTAAGAGATGTCCGTATAAAGCGATTGTCTGATGAGCAGAAAGCTATCGAACGTCAACAAAAAGATGCTCAGAATCAGATAGTTCGAGATTCTATATTAAAGAAATAATATCGGCTTTTTAAATCGTTATTTACTTTTTATTATGAAAGGAAAATAATGTTACCAATGGATAAAAAAATAGATAAATACTTTACTGAATTATCTGGAGGGGATTATGCTAAACTAGAAGTATTATTTATAGCTGATTACGATGAAGTTAGACAGTTATATTTTTTTACTTAAAGATTATAGTGATAAGATAGATTGTATAGGTTATATTCATTCAGATGACGATGTAAGAGTACGTATATATACAGAATATACTGATGAGATTAGTAGTATATTATCTCAGCAATATGGAGATAAAATAACTATAGATGAAAATGAGATAATTGTTAAAATAAAATAATAAGAAAATAAGAAGTAGGATTTTTTTCTATTCTACTTCTTATTTTTATTTTAACACCTAGAATAATCAAAATAAGTATATATTATCTTATAGTAAATATTTATAGAAAGGAAACTATTTACAAAATGGAAACTATTAAACATCGTAGGAGAAAAACTCCGACCATGGGTTAAAAATCTATTAGGTATAAATAAATTTATACTAGTAATAGCATTTATAACAGTATTGTCAGGGTAATTCTACAAAAATTGAAATTGATAGTGAAGCAAATGGAATATTCATTAGTAAGAAAAAAATGGAAGATCCAGATACTTTATTATCAGAAACTAATCAACTTACTATGTTCCAAAAACATAATTCCCGAAAGGGTAGAAGTAAGTGAAACTAGCGAAGAACCGCAGGAGGAAGAAAGTAAAGAAGAAGAGGAAAGTGTTAAAGAACCTACAGTAGAATATGAGTTATCTAATGTAGGGTATGTTAATGTATCTGGATTGAGAGTAAGAGAAAATCCTGATATAAATAGTAATGTGGTAGAATATTTATCATGGGGAGATAAAATTGAATATAGTGAATATGATGATGAGTGGTTGGTTATTAAAGTAAATGATAACTATTCATATGTAAGTAAAAAAGTACATATCAGACACATTACCCTAATTACAAATCAAAGAGAGTAGTTGGAGATACAAGAAAATCCTATATGGATTTTAAGATGATAACTTCAAAGAGTAGTCCACAATATAAACTACAACACAAATATGCATATACTGATGATACTGGTATAAGAATGGTTGATGGTAGATATTGTGTCGCTCTTGGTAGTTATTATACACATAAGATTGGTCAATATGTTGATTTAGTCTTAGAAAATGGTACTATTATACCGTGTATAATAGGTGACCAAAAAGATGACAGAGATACTAATACGTCTCACACAATTGCACATGATGGTAGTGCAACAGAATTTATAGTAGAAACAAAAGCCTTATCAGGTAAAACCAGAAGAATGGGTGATATTGGATATGCTCAATCTGACTGGTTATCTAACGTAGTAGAAGTTAGAATATATGATACAATATTACCTTTATAACTAGATTTATATATAATCTTTTATGTAGTTACACAACCTAAATATCTCTGACCTATCGGAAACGGGGACCTTTAATATTAAATTACTTTTGATACTAACAAGACGTTAATGTCTTGATTAGATATAAATATTTTTATTTAAGAAAGGTGGTACTAGAATGGTAAGTAACACAATGAGCAACAACGTAAACACAAAAGCTGGGATTAGACCAGACGAGAACGAGCTACCATTCTCAATTTCTACTCATCAAGTAGAGGAGTATTTACAGAAGAAAGTAAATGCCGTGGTGAATAGAATTGGTGAAGAGGATGTTCAAATTCAAGTTTATTCAACTGAAGCTGGAAAAGCATTTATACCGTTTATGGTAATTCTTCCAACATCAGTTATGAAGAATGGCAAGAATAAGTCTCAAGACAAATCTATCCCAAGGATTTTCTTAGGAGGTGGTGAAACACAAGAAGACACAAGTGCTAATATGAAAGAAGAGTTCTATAAAGTATTCTCTCCTTACATATATAGTAAAACAGACGAGGCGGCATTCTTTTCAGAAGATTGGAGAAGAGCAAGAAAGGTAAACAGAGATACTTCTCCTATACTGAAAAGATACAGAACTCCTCGAGTAAGTAAATTTAACAACGGTAAAGAAACTGTTGTTATGCTTATGATTGATCCGATGAGAGTATTCCATGATATGCTCACAATACCAGATGACAATAGGCAGTTTAAACCTGAGGTAACTGGATGGAGAAAAGTCCAGGATGGTGAGTTCATCTATCAGATGAGAAGAGTACTTAATAAGAATAATAAGAAGAAATATAAGTACACAGCAATGGATGAGCTTAACAGGAAGATGAGAATCAGAAAGTAAATTAAAATTGTACCATAGCTAGATAATATTCTAGCTATGATACAATTTCGTAAAATCAATGTGAAGATATTTATCTTCTTAATATAAACATTGGTTTCCGAAAGGAAGAAAAGGAATTTAAAATGAAGAAAAATTTAAATTTATCAGAGGTAAAGAAGTTTTATAATAATGAGAATTGTTATGAAATTGACAACGGATTTATTGTAAATGATTTTGGGAAATATAGCTCAAATTTATCATTTATAATATCAAAAGAATTTGATTTAGATGATGTTGGTAATGTCAAAGATCAATTTAGATACTTTGATGATAAAGACGTCATCAATAATATGAACATAGATTTCAAGGGCAGTAGTAGATTTATGTTTGGAGATTATTGGGTTTCTAAGAAAGGAACCAAATGCTTCAAACCAAAAGACCCAGTGAGGGCATCTCATATATTTATTGAAGTCAACTGGGGTGGATGTTTTAATCCAACTAGAGGTATACACCCATCAGATGCTTCTAAACTTAAACCAGTATACTATCATAAAGGTAGTTCAAACGGTGGTGGTGTTGGTACAGATTACTGGATTTTTCCTGTTGGATATATCCATACTATGACACTGGAAAATGACGAGGTTATAGATGGAGTGGAAACTAATAAGGAGATATATAAAACATCATATTTCTCAGATATAATTAGAGCAGAAAATGAGAAAACTGATGAAATATATAGAGAAGCTGTTAAAAATAAAGATATTATTATTCCTAAATTGATAATATTGGAAGATAAATTAAAAAGAATTAAAAGCTTCAGTACCTGAGAACTTAGATGTGTATGTGTATACATACTTTGAATTTAGGGAAGTAGATTTTGGATTCGGTGGTATTCCACGTAATATTGGAGAACCTAATAGTCATAGATACACTGAAGAATCAGTTAAACAGGTTGAAGAGTATTATAATAGAACAGTTGATACATTAGCTGATGCAAAAAGTTAAATATGAATTCATTCAATCGCAGAAAGCTATATTCTTACCACAGTATAAAAGACTCGAGGATAGGTTTAATGCACTCGGATACAGCATGAAATATTATGATGATAGGATTGAATTGGTGACACCATCTAATAGTTATGCCAAATATGAGTATAGTGAAAATGATTATATTATAATGAATACTCGACTTATTAAAGACGAAGATAAACTTGCTGAAACTATCTCACGACGTATGAATAATGAGAGAATACTTAATGCATTAAGTAGTACATCGTTACCCTGAAGATTTTTTTATTATATTTTTTGAGAACTTAGAAGATACTACAGAGGATATCATAAACACAGCTAAGTCTATAGTTAAAGCTAAAGACTTGGAGAAAGATGATATGGATATGCATGAATTAACTTCATGCGGTATTTGTCGTAGGGTGTGATGCAATTTATAGGCTATTAGATAGAGCTGGAAAATATATAGCATTACCGTTAATCCAGTCATCACAGTCAGCTTCTATGAAACTAGCTCACTATATAGCTGGTATAGAAAATTAATAAGTAACTATTTATTTGAGTGGTATAGTAATATTACTATACCACTCTCTATTTATGAAAGGAAAGTGTCACTATGAAATTAACAAAGAAGATGATCAATAGCATTGGAATCCTAATTATTGTCGCAGTAACAGCATTTGTTACAGATACTGTAACTAATGTAGATGCGTCAGTACAAAAGGAAGTATTGACTGCAAAAGGTGACCTATATAAAAGCGAGAAAGATAGAGTATTTAACACTATCAAAATCGCAAATGATCAAGGTTACTATCAAATGGATGACTATGGTATTGCATGGAATGGTCATCTTAAGAAAGATGAGACTTATTCCGTAGATGTATATGAGACAGATGAAGACCAAGAATATAGGTTTTACAAGTTTCATTTCACAGCATCGTGGAACTATGTGTATTATGAGGATATAGTTAAATGGTATCCATCATTAAAAGGTAAGTATGTCAACTTAGTAATAAGCAAGCCCGGGTCTCGTAATGTAGAAGCATACGGATTTGTTAATGATAAAAAGATTCCAAAAGAATCTATAGTTGAACCTAAACCAGATGAAAATACTAAAGAAGCATCTGGTGGAAATTACATACCAGTAAATGACGGTATCATTACAGTTAGTTATAACGGGAAAACTTTCAAGCTTCATAATAACGGGTCTGTAGAAGTTGTTAAGTAAATATAATGGGATATGCATATTATTATGCATATCCTTATTTTTATTTTTTTAACCTTTATGGAAACTTTGTAATAAACTTTATTAAGGAAGGCATGATTTATGGATAGTAAAAAAATTTAACGATTATGATCCATTCAGTATATGCTTTAATGCATTACTAATGAAGTATCAATATTATGATGATTCATTAACATCATCTAATTTTTTTACAACCTAATGATAGTATTAATCTATTCATTAATCTTGAAAGTGTTTTTAAACACTTATCTATGTTACAAGACTTAGAAAAGAAAATAGTAGTACAGAATGATTTTTGAGGAAATCATTATTTCTAATATAATAAATCTAGCAGGATTTTTATAAGAGGTTTTTGTTAATAATGGATTAAATACAAAAATATATTTATTCCATACAGATTTTTAATTCAAACGATTTTATACAAAAGAAATACAATGAAGATTATAGATCTTATTATTTAACTAAGTTTAATACAAATCCAAAAATTTGTATTATTAACTGAAAAATTAAAGAATGAAATATTACCAGATGTAAGAACTATATGTGAGTTTATACCTGATGTATATTATTTATCAAGTATGAATATTGAAGGGTCATTAATCCCTTTATATTATAAGCAATACAAATAATAGAAAAATTTAATAATAACTGGAGAGTTATATGATACTCAATATACATTTATAGAAAATTTTAATAATCATTATATTCAGCGAAATTTACAGAGCACATAATAGCTAGTAATATAGATGATTATTTATCTTATATCTCTAAAGAGGATAAAGAAGAAATAAAGAGTTTAGATTATTTATATAATTCACATTCTTTATATTGTACTCTACTATCAATAATGGGAGATAAAGAGTAGAAGTATAGATGGTGTATGTGGATACGCTTTTAAAAACTCTATCAAAACTAATTTATAATGGGATTAATAGTAATATAATAAGAACAGATACTACTACTCTACTATGTTATCAAATATCTTTGATGATGAAGATGATAAAAAGATTTTATTACTAGCTTTAAATGTACTGATATTATATCTGCATATAAAGAATTAACAAACGCTAATATAACTTCTATTACTAATCAAATATGTGATAGAATAGATATAAATAGTATAATGAGTCTAAATGGTAATAGATTTTATAATCATCAAATTAACCTAGAAGGATTATTTTAAGGGGATATTATTATGGCTATTTTTTAGTCGAGTTGATAAATATCAAAAATATAAATATATTGTAAAAAAATTTAAAGATATTATTACCCGATGGAAAAGGAGAAATAGAACTTCATCCATCTAAACTAATTCAAAATAGACTTGGAAGAAAATTATGAAGAATATTTCTTTCCTCTATTTAAAAATAACTATGAGTTTAGATACTGATACATACTATAAATTATTATCTAATAAAAATAAAGCTCAGTTTTGTTAAGAATAAATAAAGCGTTTAGTAATGAAAATGATAGTCCAGATTTAAGTATTGAAAAATCATATATTAATGATACATATGATATTATATTTGATGAGAATACTGGAGATATGCAATTAGCATTAAAGAATGAGGATAATAAAGATGATTATACTAAAGCAAGAAAAAAAGTACTAAAGATAGTTTATCTGCTGTTAGTGATAATATGTGTGTATTTTATTTATTTAAATCATATGTAGCTGGTACAAAAGAAAATGTAAATAAGGTATTTAGTAATATTAATGTAACTGATGCAATAGCATATTTAATGACTGTTGCTAAAGTGGATAATGTATTAATGGGTCAACCTGATAATAATAAGGTATATAAAGAATTTTTATTACCACCACAATCAGTATTAAAAGTCATTAACCTTTATTGATAGTTATTATGGGATATATAAAGAAGGCAGTATTATATATTTTGGATTAGATTATACATATATTATTCCATATAACGGTAAATGTGTAGCATATTATCAAAAATGAGAATACTGATACTAGTATTATTATTCCTAAGAGTTTTGATTCTGATTATGGTAGTAAAAGTAGGTTCATTTTTCTAAATTATCAGAACCTACAAAAATTATATTATAGCTGATTATAAAACTATTAATATCAATAATCAATCTATTAGTAATAACTACATTAATGCAAATAGTGCATATGCAATAGATTCATATGATGAAGATGATGATGAAGAAGTAGAATCTAAAAGCAGAATCAAAAACAGATGATAACTTCACTAGAATAATGAGAAATGATACAGAAAATCAATATATGGCTAGTACATATACTGCTCAGACAAACGCAGCATCCGATGTTATTACTTTAAGAGTATTAGATTTTGATATAAGTGCTATTGCACCTAATAAGAGTATTAAATTAATATTTGAAGATACTGAATATACAAGTGATTATAATGGACAGTATATTTTAGCAGGAATGAATAGTTCATTTAGATCAAGTGGTGACCAATTAGCTATATCTAGTACTATAGTACTAAAAAGAGTTATTAAATCACAGTGAATAGAAATCCTATTCACTGTGAATCTTTATTGAGTTGGTTGATTATTATTCTGGTTATTACCATTATCACCAGCATTATTATTTTGAGGTGGATTATTATTGTTATTATTCTGCTGAGGGTTGGTTGTTCTGATTATTGTTATTATTTTTGATTATTATTATTCTAGTTATTGTCATTCTGACTTGTAGTCTTTGGTAATAATGAGAATAATACTTTTAAAATAATCAGTATATCTATCTCTAGCAGCATTACACAATGCTCCACAATATGTACCAATAGCATTAACTATCCATTTAGGTTTATCACCTAATGAATTATCGGAATCTGCACTAGTAATTTTTTGCACTTGTTGATCTGCAGATTCTTTTAATTGATTCATTGTTGATGTTAGACTATTTAAGAAATCATGAGGATATTTTTCACAATATGGAATCATATCTCCATCTATCTTTGATTTCAAATCACCGTTAGCAACTTCTACTACTTCTAATTTAGCACTTCCACCAACTTTATAATATTTAGTAATAGCATCACTCAATGTACCACCATCTTGAATATTAACACCACCATTAATAAATGTGAATAGTTTACCGTATAAATCCTGCTCACTGTTCAGAGATGCTAATGTCTGATTAGTTATACTATTCAGATTGGTAGTAAGCTTCTTAGGGTCTTCTGTAAATGCTTGTACTGCAATATTATGATATGGGAGAATATTAACAGTTACATTGACGTAACTTCTATTAAGAAGTTCATTCTTATGGTCTTTAATCCATTTATCATTCTTTTGAGCCATCTTCATTGCAATATTTCTAAATGCATTAATAATCTTTTCAATAATCTTTTAATAAGTCCAATAATACCAGTAGATGGTTTACTCTGATTATTATTATCATTTACCTGTACTTTGGTATTATTATTATTTTGACCATTCTGATTTTGATTATTATTCTGATTATTTTGTGATGGATTACTATTATTGGCATTTGCTTTAGCATTATTAGCATTAGATGTAGATGGTTGAGTAGAACCACTACTATTACCAGATGTTGAAGTAGATGGTGTGCTTCTGCCTGTCGATGTACCACCATTTCCACTGTTACCAGCATTAGTACCTTCACCATCCTCTATTACTAATTGGTAACCAGTATCTTGTAAGTGCTTTTCTAATAACATATTCATTTTCAAGACAAATAAAATTATATCTAAAATCATCTTCAATACTCTTTACAGTCTCATTATATACAATATCCATAAAATTAAATGACTCTGCTGTTAATTGTGAGTCAGTAACTTCTGGTTTTACATAATTCGGCTGTAGTGTTTCTGTAGATTTCTCTAATGAATCATTTAAATTATTTAATCTTGTAATCAATGCACCACATACATTCTCAATAAAATCTCTATAAGTACTAATAAAATCAGATAAGAAAAATTTTATACTGATTAATAGTATCTATATCTTTATACTCACTATTTATATTATTACCAAAATCTCTCTAGTAATAGTTGTATTTTTTCTATATGTCTCATGAACTAGATTAGTTAATGCTTCTATATTCTTTTTGAAGCTGATTAATTCCCATAACTTTCTATCAATATTATCTACATCAAGAATTGGTAATTCTTTTTCAACTCCATTAGCTAACATCTCTAGTTCATTCTTGTATTGCTGCTTTTAATGGTAAATTAAGTCCAGTTTCTTTAAGAACATCATCAAACATCATTAGATATTGATCACCTTCTTTACCTAGTCTATCAAGACCTCTTGAAATAATACCAATAGCATTTTGCTATATCTACATATGGACTATTATCATAGTTCTTCTCTCTGTCTTTCATAGGTTCACTATAATTATCATTATAGCTAACTGATACTCCATATTATTATGAAGTGTATAATATCCATATATCTGATTAGTTAGATCTATAAATGCACTACATTTACCATTTAACATATTTTTCTGCCAATGAATGAGTATCTGTAGGGAAAATAACATTACCATTGAATCCTTCACTAATAAGTACATTAGTATTCAATAAATCAGTATATAATGATTGTACTGAAATAACTCTTGTAACTAATTCCTGTATTTTTAAGTAATACGCAGAATGTAACAAATCCTGTTAATTTATCTATGTTCCTAACAGTTTTTACACAAATCTTATGAACTGATTCAGCATTAGGATATGGATTTTTCTTTATTCTCTGTCATTACTTTTAATAATTCTATCAATAAACTCACTTATGATAGAAATTACTTTTAGAATATTCATTAGCTAATCTATTACATTCTGCTTGTTTAGATTTAAAAGCTATTTACAAATGGCATTATTGTTCCATCAAAAATAATCATTAGTAACTTTTTACTTTAGTATACTCTATTTCATTTTTTAATGCAGATAAATCTTTTCCATATCTTACATTACCAACAACTGATTGCTTTTTCTACTCTATATACTGCTGTTTCTCCCAATAATTCAAATATTGCTTTATCATTATCTTTATTCTTGATAATATCATTCAATAATTTCTCTATCAATCTACAATAATGAATTAGATATTTGAAATTAAGAGATTTAATATGCTCTTCTTCTATTTTTATTAATATATAGATTAAATTTATCAAAGTTATAATTACTTATCTTATTAATTATATCTTTATCTAAACTTGGAGAAATTACATTAAAGCTCTTTAGTAATCATATCTATATATCTCTGATGAACATTAAATTTGAAATCCGTTATATTACTAACAGCTAATCCCAAACTTGCATCTGAGTTTGTCTTATATACAATTAGATCATTATCAAGTCTTTCTTGTAATTCCTCCACAATATATTCATTTACTGTATTCATTCTTAAATACCTCGTGTAATTTAGTCTATTAAGACTGTGTTTTTAAAGGGTAGTAATAAATAAGAGTGATAATATAGTACATATCACTTCTTATTTATATTTATAAAAATAATCAGAATTGTCCTTTATTGATATTTGATACTTCTGATTTATCTTTATTACTTATTAATGTATTTAAAAGATGATTGAATATAGAATAGAATACTTTGTAGATAATAATTAACTGATGTTTCCATAAATTCTATACTATGAGATTTAACATTAGAATTTTCATAGTTAAAAAGAATCTATAAGTGATTTTTACATTCAGTTTATATTTCTTAATCGTATTTGCTATATCACATAAATAATCTATATTATTCTTTAATATACATACACAAGTAACTTTATCATCACCAGTCTGTACAAATAATCCATCTATAAATGATTTATCTTTCTCTTTAGCATTATTTAATTCATTATTAAATTTATCAGCTGTATCAGTATCAGTATCATCTATAGATAAAAACTTCTCTAATAAATTTTGTCATTCCATTAAAATATTCATTATAGGTTTCTTCAGATAATCTTATATCTTTAATTTCATATCCTATATTTAACTCTAATGTATCAGGTAACTCATACAACTCATGAATAGTTTTTCTTTCCAGTATTCATGAATAAATTGATTACATCTAATCTTTTTTTGCTCAGTATCACTGAAACCATTTTTTATCATAACTTCTATCTACCATTTTCTTAAATTCCTCTTACCCCTTAATTATAGTAATTCAAAAATCAGAGTTAGATACTTCATCCTTAATACTATCTATAGTTAATGATTTATTATCATTCTTTGTTTCTTTAATAGTAGTATTAACAGCTTTATCTGATTTAACTCTAATAGTATCTGATAACTTTCTTAATGTCTTGACTAACTTCTCTTGTTTAGCAACTATTTCTTTCTTCTTCTGTATAGTAAGAGCTGAGTTTGCTTCTACACAAGTTTTATTCATCTCCATAAACTGAGCTTGAATATCCAATTGCTCTGATATATTTTCCTCTAAGATAATATACTTGATATACTACTGCTCTGGTTACTGGTATAATAGCAATTGCTGCTGTAATAACGGCTGCTATTCCAATTGCTGCAGTAGTACTCAATAAAATTATCTTTAGATGTACACATAGCATCTAACATCTTTCTGTAATTAACACCTTGAGTATCACATACAGTATTAAACTTCTTTAACTGCTCAAAATAAAATTCATCTGCTCTTAATTTATTATTCTTAATAGTAATAACCATAGTTTCCTGATCTGGTCTCTTTACATATTCTACAAATGAATAAATTAATGAAGTTGTAGCTTCTACACAGAAATATACATAACTATTATATTCCATAGCTATATATTCATTTTTAAACTGAAATCCTTTTTGATATACTATAGACATACTTGAGATATTATCAATAGCTTTTAATATGATATTAACATATTCAAGAACTTCTTTATTCTTATTCTCTATTGCTAGAGCTTTAATAGTATTAAGAGTTCCTTCCATTGCAGAATAACCCTCATAATCTTTAATAACTCCTTTTAGATAATGGTATACTACCAAAATTTATATGCTTCTTATCAATTACTGACTGAAATAACTTTTTCTTCAAGTTTCCTTGTTACTGGAGAATTAACATCTTCTAATACCATTCTAAGATATTTAGTTTCTCCATAAGACATTTGTTCATTTTCAGAAAGTATTTTCATTGATTCATAATACGGATTATAAAGCCATAATAAAAATTCCTTTCATTATAAAAAAATTATCTTGAAATCATTCTTTCCTATTTCTTTTCCAAGTTTATTAGAATTCATAGCATTATCTCTTTCAAGAGTTTCTATTGCATATGTCTGATATGTCTGGTCTCCATCATAAAATACTGATACTGTACCAGAACCTTCATCCATTATAACAAATGCCATTAAGAAAAGATTATTCATTAACATTCTTACGATAGCATCTCTTCTGATATCTATTCCATACTTATTCATTAATACATCAGCTTCATATGATGATATAACTACTGTAGCATTTGGAATTATAGCGTGAGGAACTGTGAAATTAGTCATACCAAGTTTCTTATTCTTTAACTTCTGCAATGTACCAAAGAAAGGTGATTTACCTTTTACTTTAGTAGTATCATATTTAATTTCATCTAGGGTTAAGAATAATATCTTTAAATAGAGAAATTTCACCAGTGGTCCATCTTAAAAATTTAAAAGTAGAGATTTATTCTCAACTCCTCTTTTAAATTATCTACCATATCATCTGTTTTGTACTACATGCATTATAGTCTTAACACCAACTACAAAAATCCATATATTGCACAAACTCTTTTTATCATTAACTGCTACAAGTCTTACCTGTACTCCAAGAGGAACCATATCATTAGTTTTCTTAATATCTCTATCAAGTAACTGAGGAGGCTTAACTCCACCTGATATTCTGGATAAATCTGATTGTCTCTTAATATTACTATTACTATTAGTATTACCTTGTGCAGTTATAAATCTATCAATAATATCAACCTTATCAGCTGTATTATCCTCATAGAATGCTTCTAATGGTCTCATATCATAGTCTGATAAATGCTCTTGTAGTAATTCTCTATGACTCTCCAATATTGATCTATTAGTTATATTACCAACATTAAATACTACTCCATAAGAATTATCTTTACTCATATAAAGTTTATAAAGTACCATCTTGTACTTTTTCCTATATGAATCAACATCTTGAGGATCTACTAAAAGATCTTTTAAAGAACCTTCTAACTTAAGATTCTGGTGCATCTTTCTAAGATAATCTAATGGAGTTGGATCTGTAGTAATATCAACCATTGAATTCATTGATAACCAAGTCTGAGTAAAACTAGCATAAACTTTTATCCAAAGTTCTTGACATAGTATTTGCCATATCTAACGGAACTGAATCAACAATCAAACAAAGAAACTGAAAAGTAGAATCTTTAGCTCCTCTTGTTATTGATTTAGTATTCAATTTAACAGAATTTATCTGTGTTGCTAATTCTGGTCCTTTACGCATTACATTTAAAATGTCGTCAATAAAAACCCATATTGTTTATTTCCTTTCATTTTACTGTAAATTTATCTATTTGTTTCAGGGGTGCGGAATTTCATAGAGAAAAAGAATAGGGATTAATTTCCTATTCTAATTTAAAATTAATCTTTTTCTTCTTGAAATATTTCTATCATTAATGAAAGTACTCGATATTTTATCATTGATATTATTAGATTCTACTTCATTAGCCAGATCTTCTATAATATATTTATTAACGAAAGTCTCTTGCATTAATATTATTAATAGTTGTATGAAAGCTATTTAATACATCGAGTAATTCGATTATTATTTCTTTTCAAGAGATTCATCTATTTTAATATAAAGTATCATATATTCCCAATAATTCTTTTTGATGGAGAATAATATTTTACCAGTTCTATACTTACAATCAAAATGTATATGATCTTTAAACACAGATAAGTGATATGTTTTATTAGTATTATCTATATCAACTTTCTGTATAACCGATGTAACATCTACAACATATCCCATATTATAAAGATCAAATATTATACTATCTATTTCTATATATGAGTATCACCATACTCTATTATTTTATAATCCATATTATCCACCCTTATTGATTTTTCTACCTCTGGTTCACCCCAATCATATTTCTTACCATTTTTATCTATATATTCATAATTCCATATATCATATAAGTCAAGAAAATCTCTCAAGCACTTACCATTTATTTTAGTATTAAATGTGTCTATTGTATATGATTTTCATCAAATATATCCCACATTACATCGGGTTTTAAATGTAATACCATACTTATCTATTACCAATAATGTATTACTACACTCAGAATCCGGACCTGATGCAACTTCTGTAACTTCAATATATGTATCTGTGATAATCCAAGTATATCTACATAAAAGCAATCCAACACACCTATGTATACTTGATGTTATATCTATAGGTTCTCCTTTAGGATATCCCATACGCATAACATCACTATCAACTGAAATTTCCTTATTATTGAATACTACCTTATTAAACCCATATTCTCTTACATACTTTTACATCATTATTCATACTCCTTTATAATACAATTTTTAATAACCTAAGAATTAAATAGAAATTATAAGTAATATCTAAATTATCCTTTTCATAATATTTATCAAATTCAGCATCTTCTCCAATTACTTTAAATACTGATTTATTATCAAAAAGTTCTATAATAACCAATATCTAATTCTTTCCATTTATACTGATCTATAAAATTTTTTAATCAATTTTACACTAGATATATTATCTCCAGATTCAATAGACTTTATATATCTCGATATAAAATTAATTAGATAATCTTTATGCTTCTCATAATTTTCATCACTTAAACCTTTAATATCTATTTTACCGCTATTATAATAGAATTCAAGATTTCTACCTAAATAGATATATGAGGTATAACTATTCTTAGGTCTAAAGTTAATATAGTTTCCAAACTCTGGAACTTACAAAGTTTGCTAGTAAATATTGCATCTTTCTTAATAGATATAATATCATTATTATCCAGCTTATTAGCTCAAAAAAATAATCTTCTAGCTTCTATAAATGCCATTTTTAATCCATTAACAAGATCTTTATTATTTCTTTTGCAATTTTTCCTATAGATACTTTTTCTTGTATCTTTATCTTGATTAGATAATTTATCTATAGTAGATTTATCTAATAACTTATACTCTTTAATTAATGAGAATCCCGCATCTTTCATATCGTACTCAAATATATCTGTATTAAAAAGATACGGATTATTCTCATTAATATATAAATCTCTATCATACATAAATTAATCACCTAGAAGAAATAATTCAATAGAATCTAACATCTCTTCTTTTACCATTCCTACTTCATATAAACCTTCTTTCTTAAGTATCTTTTATTAATTCTTTCTTCTTCATTTTCTTATATTTTCTAAGCTTATCATTTTTTTCCTTCTTTTATATTATGATTATCCTTTGCTTCTTTTAAATACTCATTACATATAGATAATACCTCTTTTTCTATTATATTTTTATTAGAGGTATTAATCCTAAAGAATAATATTTATAATCATAGCATGGATAACCAAAATGAATATAGATAAATTCTGATAAATATTCTAAGAAATGCATATTTTTTCTTCTTTATAAGTATCTAAGAAGACTATATTAAATTTCTCTTCTATAGAACCTTTAATAAGAGTAGCAAAAGAAAGCTTCATTACTCTCTAACTGACTAAGATACTTTTCTTTAAATATCTCATTAGTCATTGAAGAACACACTTCTGCATTTGGATAAAGAATATTTCTAGCTTGAATAATATTTTTATATTCACCAGATGAATATATTCTGGAACTTACCAAGACATACTGACATTTCAGTATGTCTTGGTATTTTTCATGTCGAAGAAATAAATTCTGAAATACTTTTGAATTAGTATAATACAACATGATTCATCACTTCTTCTTTGGTTTTCTTATTACTGGAATACTACCAAGATCATCAAAATCTAAATCATCTCAGTTGATTCTTTTACAGTTATAATTTCTTCTGGTTTATCTTCTATCTCTACAAATACTGCATTATCTGTAGGGAGGTATTGCAGACGATTCCATATTCTTCTTAATATCTTCTACATCAATAACTATAGGTTCAGATTCAGTAGATGTTTCAGATACTGGAGATATATCCTGAATAGTTTCTTTTGGTTCTTCTATTAGCTCATTTATATCATCATCACTAACATCTATGTCAGTATCGTCGTCGAATAAATCATCGTCATTATCATCATCTAATGTATTATCTAGTGGCTCATCATCATATCCTTCCAATACATCTTTGACTACATTGTATATATCAAATAATGATATGATGTAATTACATCCCAATATCTTATCTGTTATTACATCATTATCTATTATAGTATTTACATCAGATGCTAATACATTGAAATATCCATCTACATTGTTATATTTACTATCATAAAAATTGGCAATATTAGAATCTGTTCGACACCTATCGTTAGCTTCTATTATAAGATTTTTGATATTCAGATTGAGATGAAACATATTGTGCTATTAAGTTAGCTACAGAATCTGTATCAATTATATAAAAAGCTTATATATTTCATCACTCTCATCATATATGATCTTAAATCTACTCTTATCATAACTTGTAACTGAGCGTTTATTTAATTCATTAACGATAATTCTAATATCATCAACCATTGCATATGGCATCATATTAAAAAGTAACGAAATCTATAAATCCATTTGATATAGACTTAAAAGTACCTACTTCAAAATCTTCAGGTAATCTATTTGAATCTATTGGTAATCAATTCTTTCAATACCATCTGTTATAAATAGATACTTTAATGAGTCGTCTATATCAAATTTAATTTCCTAGATGGAGCATATGAAATAAATGCATCTTCCGATGTATCACCAGTTACAAGCGTTGCATTTATACCTTTTTTTATTCAGTGCTGGCATGTCGATTTCATCATAATATTCATCATCTAAATCATCGTAATTATTAGATTTTTCCATTATTGAGTTTATTACCAATCATACTAAATAATTGACCCTCAAAATCACTATTATTATTGATAAAGAGATCATTTTTCTTTCCAGCAATAAAAATCATCAAAATCTTTCAATGCCTGTTCTTGCTCCTCATATGATAAGTCCCACATATCTCTATTCTTATTTTTGTTTTTCTTCTTACCCATTTTTAAATCTCCTTTAAACTATAATTTTTCCTTGTAATAATAATTTCTGACTAGGAGGATTATCCCAGTCTTAGTAATTATCTTCAAGTTCTTTATGAACTTTATTTTTATACTCACCTATTATATCAGAATTCTTCTTAGTCTTCTTTTTATTTTTTTACCATTCTCAAATTCTGGTACTAGTTCTACTTCAGATACTGGTTCTTTTTAAAACATAACCAAGTTTAGTTATATCACCAATCTCTGCTTCTTGTTGTTTCTTACTTATCTTTCTTCGTAATTCTCCAAATGTATATTTTTCTACCACAATTTGGGCAAACTAAATTAACAAAGTTACTATCATATCTGAGAATAGACATGTCATCACATTCACAGTTGAATACATTATATTTTACATTATAGATATATGCAAAATCTAATATACAGATAGTACCATCAACTCTAGTTCCCCAGTTTGTATAATTCTTACTTGTTACTCCAACATCACCAATCAAGAATTGATTAGATATTAAATTAAGTATATCTTTCATCTCATCTTGATATTGATGAAATTCCTGTAATGTAAATATATTTACATATTCAGTTACTGCTATTAAACCATTTGGACTGCACTCATATACTTTAACTACATATGGTTTGTAGGTTTTTAGTATATAGGAATTCTCTCTTATTATCAATCATTCCATCTTTATCTAATGCTATTTTTACAGCATAACCATCTATCAAAACAGCCATTCTATTAGTACCCAGAACCTAGTGTAGTATATGGTACATTATAGTCATTTAATAATTCTTTAATATACAGATTCTTTGTATTATTATTGATATCTGTAAGCATGGTTACTTTCATAATATCTAAACACAAATCTTCATTAAAGTTTTTCTAATATTAATGATCTTTTTGTTCCATTCATGATTATCCTTTCTTACATATCCCAAGTACTATTTAATACTTTACTATCATCTTTAGTTTCTTTATCTATTTCTTTCTTAACTTTTTTTACCTTTTTTTCTTCATCTTCTTAGCTTTCTTTTTATTCTTCTTTACTCTTCTTCATCATAATCTTCTCCTAATTGTCTCCCTTTTCTTTGCTTCTTGTAACTTAATTAATTTCTTCTTAATCTCTTTCTCTTTTTCTTATTTGCTCTTTTCGTATTTTTCTCAAGTTTCTTAGCTCTCTCTTTATTACCAAAGAGATTTCTAATATCCCAATTGTGATTTTTCAAGAGCTTTCTTCAATTCAATAGCATCAATTTCTTCTTGAGTCTTTAACTTACCATTATACTGCTTCTTTATCTGAGTTCTTTCCCATTCATCCAATTTAGCAAGATACTTATAATACTCAGTATCATTTGTCATATCTCCCTTGAATACTGGCATCTTTGATAAGAATACTTCTTTACTTCCATCATACTCATCAAGATTATCAAAAATCTTCCATAAGCATATTTGATATATAACCAGACATTCCAATTTTTAGAACCTCTTTTACTCTTCTTTTTCAATTTCTTTGAAGAGATTACCTAAATCTGGTAATGCTTTAATAGATTTCTTCATTTCCTTTTTACTTATAGGAACTATCATTTTATCTGGAATATCATCATCATCTGTATAGACTCCAGCAGGAACACAGAAATATTCATCATCGCTATCTTTAGCTATTGCATTATCAATAGCTTCTTGTTCTTCTTTAGTAAATAATTCTTCAAAAAGCATCATCTAGTTCTTCTTTTTGTATATACCCTCATGATCATCTTTCTTCAGAAATCTTCCGCTGGTGCATCTGATAAAAATATAATCTAATAAATATTCTGTATCTACAGATCTTCTACCAGCTCCCTTAAACTCAGGCAACACTAAACCCTTTTTATCCATATCTTACCCTTAAAGAATAACTTTTTAAATTTATCTGGGCTATAAACAAAAATTGTCTTGTGCTACTAAATCTAAGCATTTCAATGCTTCTCTCATAACTTTGATATAATCAGGAAACTTCCTGAATTTATGCTTATACTTAGAGAAAGATTTAAATGCTTCGTAGTATTTAAACTTCTTCTTTCTTTCTTCTTCAGATAGATGATATTCATCACCAAACTCATGAACTACTACTTGAGAAAATTCTTGTTTAATCATTTCCTCTCTTTCTTTCTTGAGCTTTGGTAATTTTTGCTCTTACTATATCAATATCTATAGAGGTTCTTTCTTAACCTGTTCTCCAGTATCCTCATCAATTTGATATAGTTTATCATCACTATCATCAACCATTATATTAATCATTAATAAAACCTCCTTACTGAAAAAAATAATATCAAAAATATCTACATATTAGTAATTGATGATTAATTAAGCCGATAAATTAAATTCTACATGTAGTGTACTTATTATTGAGTACACTACATCTATTTTACTTCAATTCAACGGCTTCCTTAGCTAATCTATCAGCTTCTTCATTACCTTCTATACCAGAATGACCTTTTACTTTGATAAAATTAATCTCTATCTCTTTCTTTCTTTCCTGTATAAAGTTATAATAATCTATAGTACCTTTCTTATTTCTTTTTCCATTCACCAGTTGCCCATTTTTTTCAATACCAAGATAATCATAATAAATATCTATAGATTTATAATCTCTATCTACTGCATGATATATTGCTAATCGTGCTCCTAATATCTCACTAGCAACATTTCTCATACTAGCTAATTCTGGATCATCATCTTTAGCTTGTATAATTATTTTAGTTTCTTCATTCCCTTCTTTATGTATTAGAAATCCTCCACATCCATATACTCCAGTTTTTGTATTAAAAGAGCCATCTACATACGCATAAGTTTTACTATCCATTTTTATTTTTCCTTTCTATGTAAAAATAAATAAGATAGATATAAAATATCTATCTTATTAAACTATGCAACCATAATCTCATCTTTAGATGTTGGTTGCTTTTTCCAATTCATCAAATTCATCTACTGATATATATGTAAATTCTTTAACTAGAGCATCAAAGCTATCATTAGTCAAATTTGATGTCTTTTCTAATTTTCTTTCTATCTTATCATATATATCTTCAGATACATATGGTTCATATTCTCTTAGAAATTCTGAATAATTACCATAGCACATGTTTAATGGTACAAATACTTTAGTAGAATTATGAACCATCTCATGTGCTGTTTTAGATAATGGTACTAATCCAACCATATTCTGATAATGTATATCCATTACCTCATCAGCTATATCTAAAGCATTAATCTCTAAACCCTCTTCTTGATATTTAGTTAATACTACAGAGACTATATCATACAAAGTAAGAGGTTCATGATGTATTTCAATCTTGATTTTTTTCTTTTTAGTACTTCCAGCTGTTATTTTTTTGGAAAAAAATATACAACTATCTAGTCCTATATTTTCTTTTTAAAAAAATTGAATATAATCTCTATATTCTAATGAAGCTCTTACTAGTCTTTCTACAGTTTTAATAAATTTTATTTTATCTTTCTCTGTAACTAAATTAACCTGATATTCCATTGATTCTGGTTTAGTAATTTTTTTAAGTTTCTAATAAATTCACTTTTCTGCTTAGCCAATTATTAAACACCTTCTTTCTTATTAGAAATTACTTAAATGTGCTACCAAACATTAACATCAATATGTAATAATTGTCATATTCTGGTATAGGGTAATCATCAAGATTTTTCAAATTCTTCAGTTACTGAGTAATACATAAACAATGTATCATACGATAGTACCTTTAGAGCATCTAATATTTTACCTTTAAACATAGATAGTGATTTTATATAATACCAATTCATTCCATCAATACTATCTCCAATTAAATCCATCTCATCCATTACACTATTATACTCATATGTAGTTAATAACATATCTAATTTATATTCGGTATATGCACCCTTATTATTTACTTTAGATGTATATATACTAAAAGTATCCAAATAATAATCTCTATTAGACCTTATTAAAAGAATTAAATTCTTCTTTATCCATTTCTCCTTTTACTTCTTTAAATAATGACATATTTCTCATATCTCTAAAAAGTATCAGCATATTCTTTAATACCAGTTATTGCATATAATTTTGGTAATTCATCATATGGCTCTTTTGGTAATTTATAAAAATTTCCAAACTTTCATAATATTTAAAATCCCTTCTTATATAATCTACTAAATACTTTAACGAATATAGATAATTCATCAAATGCAAATTCATCTAAATTATAATCATCATAATTATCTATATATGAAATACCTCAGTATATTCTTCTATAATATTTCTATATTTCTTATTAAAAATATTTTTTTAGCTATATCTACTAGATTAATAGCATAATCATAATTATCATTATTTAATAAAAATGGATCTATAGAAATACATTCATTATATTCAAATTCTGTACAATAAACATCTTGCATCTTTACTGTACAAAAATCCATCTACTACAGTTTTAGTTTTTAACCTATGAATATCATAATGACCTATATCAGAATAATCGTGTACTAATAATACATAATCCTCATATGATAAATCTAATTTATCTATTGTAAATAAAGACATATTTCTAGTTTCTTTAAAAAAATATCTTTAAGTTCTTTAGACTTAGTATATCCATAAAAGCATTTCTTTAACACCTTTATTTATTCTAATATAATTATCCCTAGGATTTGGTATATGACATTCATATTCATTTTTCTGGGGTAAGCTTTTAAATAAAAATAAATATACTTTCATATTATTCACCTACAAACATAAATCTGAATAAATAAAAATAATACATCTAGTGTATCTTTAGTCACTTTAGATGTATCATTAATATTCTTCATTATCTCGTTTATACTCTTTCTATTTTTATTATTTAAATATTTAAAATATCTCTTTTTCCAAATTATTAAAATGGTCTATAATGAACTCACTAGATGATTTAGAAACTTCATATTCATTCTTAGTTGTTATTACTCCAATTCCTTTTTTCTTCTCCTTTAAACTTGCATGAATAAGTAAACCAATCTAATTGATGATTTGAATATTCTTTCTTAATATCCTTTAGATCTTTTTTACTAATCTTTTTACTTTTTAACTGTAAAGATAGACTTATTTCTTGTATTGAGAAATTCTTCTAATAGTTCTTTGTCAGTTGTCCACATATAATCCGTGCATAATATTATTTTTTTATACACATACTTCTCAGAATTATCAATAAGATATATATATTGAAATTTAAATATATCTATTGGTATTTCTATATTGATTAGATAAGCCTCCATATAAATTATTTTTCCTTTCATAAATAAGTTTTTATATACTTTAAAAATAGTATATAAAATAAAGCGAATACCTAAAAACACTTAGGGTAACCTAGAAATAATGAAAGGAACATATAAAAATGGCAGTAACAAAAAAACCATGTTGAACTAGGATTAGTTAAAAAGAATGGTGATGTTGATGTTCTTTATTTAAAGAATCAAGGTAAAGATGTAGAGATATCAAGAGATCAAAATGCTAAGATACCATCAACAGTTCAGAATGTCCAAGATCTCATCAAATAACTTAAAAGATCTTGCATTTGGTGATGGAGAGAATCTTGTATATATTGGAGAAGCTAATGATCTCAATGGTAGTCTACCACCTTTAAGTGAAATTAATAATACAGATCAGTTGAGTTTAACCTCAACATGGTCTGAGTCAAAAATATCTGATAAATGTGTAACATTTATTCCATCTTATGAGACTATAGATTATGATAGATTATATACATCTCCAAAAATAATGGTATTAAATACTGAAGGAGATGGTACTGTTACATCACCTATACCAAATAGCCCTGAACAGTGTCAGTACTTGATAAAGTACTATCCAATAGTTACAATTGCAACTAGTATAGAAGGTGCTCCAGGAGCCCCAAATACACCAAGAATTGCATATCAGGAATGGACTATAATTAGTACCAATACAGGTAAACCTGAACCGTATACGATGTATATAAGATACTATGTTGGTAATCAGTGGCAAGAATTTAAAAAAAGTTCAATTTCCAGTAGCATAAAAAGAGATAGGTATTTTCTACCTATCTCTTAATTTATTTCTTACATTAGCTTATTCTTAATCTTTTTAAGCTTTTTCCTCTCTTTTTAATTTTTCTTTATTTTTCTTTTCTAATTTCTTATTCTTTTCTTTTTTTACTCTTCTTTATTTTAGATTTCTTCTTGGGAGAAATATAATCTCCTCTAAGTGCATCTATGAAACTTCTTGGCTTACCATCGGCATAAGTACCAAATAGAAGTTCTTGATCTCCCTAGCCCTTCGATTACATTTCCTGCTAATTTGGATAAGTTATTAAATAACGCTCCAGACAACGATGATTTCTTTTTTTCATATAATTACCTACCTTTCTAAATAAATTATTTGGTTACAGATAAATGATATATAAATCACAATTATTTTTAATATATAAAAAAATAAGAAAAGGATTATTAACGCTTATGAATTTATCTAGTATAGTAACAAGAATTAAGTTAAAACTAGGATTAGTAAATTTGGCAATGCCTTTTGACGACATAGATAATATCATTACTACTATAATACAAGATATAACTCTTCCAGTATTTTCATTGTATTTCCCAGATAAAGATACATTACATATGAATCTTAAAGATTTGGAATTATTGGAAAGAACTGCTATATATGAAAAGGTATTATTACCTGATTTTAAAACTAGAAAATTGATATATGTATTTGATGTTAAGTACAACTATGATAATTTATCTGGTGTAGGATATTATGGTGGAGGAGTTCCTTTATTGGAAGGAAGTATGTTTGAGACAAATGATGTTAGCAAACGCTGGAGCTAATCTAATGAATGCTATGATACCAAAGATGTCGTTTAAATTTGAACCTCCTAGAGTATTATATGTATATAATGCATGGAGTAGTAGTACACTACAATTTGATTTAGGATTTGAACATGATAAGAGTTTAGCATCTATACCAGAAACTGCAAGAGAAGAATTCCTCAAACTAGCAATGTTAGATGTTAAAGAGAATATATATCCTACATTAAAAGCAATATACAGAAATAAATACTGCACTAGGAAATATAAATCTTAAATTAGATGATTGGTCTGATGCTGATAATAGTAGAAGAGATTTATTAGATAAATGGGATGATGTATATCATCTTGAATTTACTCCTATGTATTATTTATAACTAGGAACATAGAAATTTTTGAAGAATATAGAAATAAACTATATTCTTCAAAATGTATTCTAATATATATATATATATATATTTCTATGTAATAATAAATAATAGTTGACCTATCGGCTTAACGGGGAGAATGGAGACTTTATGTTAGAAATACTAAAAAGTTACAGAGGAACAAACGACGGTGAGATATTCGAGAATGAAACAGAATTTCTTCTCGATAGTATACCAGGTACAAACTGGTACGGCTGGAACTGGTACGAGCCGCTTGAGTACTCATACCATACAATCAGGTGGGGAGGTCTTGTCATTGATAGAAACAATAACTCGGGCGAGACCTCGATAAAAGGGAGTTGAGGTATTAACTCAGACCCAGATAGACGAACTATCAAACACATTTGGCTGTTGGATAAAAGAAGTTATTGAAAGTGGGAACTATACCAAGTTCTAACTTTCAATAACATGATATGGAGATTAGATTTTATTTCTAATCTCCATATCATCTTTTTATTCTGTAATAACTTCAATACCTAAATCTTTACAGTATTGATATTCTATTTGAGCTAGTATGTTCTTATTATGGTCTTTACCAAAATAAAGCAACATCGCATCCGCTTATCTTATCTAATATAAAACCGTATTTATTAGGTTCCGCATCTATATCTATACATTCTTCAGATATGTAAATATCTAATTCTTCATCTTGGTATTTTTTTCTTTTAATTCCTCTATTATATTATCTACATTATCCATTTTTAGAAATAAAAATCTTTTTCAAAATTAATAACCTCATATATAATAAAATTTAAAATGCTGTTTTTATATTTATACCTATATAATATTTTTGTAATAATAAATTTTTGTATTCATGAAAGGAGATTTAAAATGAAAGCAATTGATAGGTTTAATATGCTATGTATAGATACAGCAATTAAACTATTAAAAGAAAAAGGTGTTGAGGTAGACTTAGATGATATTGTAACTATGAGATGTAGTTATAATGGAACTATTGGGTCTGCGATAATATTCACTGGTAATAAAAATGGGTTTTATTATGAGTTTAATTATAATAAAGAAACTCAAGAATTGGCTTATGAAGAATGGTCTAAAAAGGAAGAATTAAACCCAAAGAGATATTAATTATTTAATATATAGAAGCTTATTAAATAATGTAAATACTGATATTGTATAATTAAGAAAAAAACGATTTAAAGGAGATTAAAAAAATGATTAAACTGGAACGTGATGATGATGGAAAGATAATTAATATATCTTCCAAAATAGATATGTTTAAAATGTTAGCAGAAGATTCTATATATACTGATGATGGTATGCGTTGGGAACCAACAGGTAAGTTTATTGATGATAGTGAAGATAGTCATATGATTTATGCAAACACCGAAGGGTTTGAAGATATACTTCCATCAATTTTTATCAGATTTAGTTGATAATACTAAGACAGTAGAATTATTATATGATGATAATGATAGAGTTATGTTTATGAGAACTATGTACTACTATGAAGATATCCCTATACAACCAATTGTGAAAGACTTTATTACTTTCTTTCCTACTGCAACAAAAGGGATATGTAGCGATGGTATGTATCATACCATATATGTTAATGATTCTGGAATCTTTATAGTTGATTAATAGAAAGGAAGATTATTATGGCAAAAACAAAAAAATACTTGGTAACAGATTCAATAGTGATAGCTAATATGTTTAGTGATGCAATAGAAAGTAGAAATTGGGGTAAATGGAAGATTAAAATTAAAAAAATGACCTAGATGAAGCAATTCTTATCACAACATGTAAAGATAAGTGTGCGTGGTATCATATAGAAGAGTCTTGAGAGCAAGTTAGTACAAAGTAACTAAAGGTAGGTATAAAAATATGTTATCGTTACAAAGTATTGAGATTGATAATAGAGTAGATGATTATTCTGCCTTAATCTATCATTATATGTATAATAATAATGAAGTGAGAGTAGTAGTTATATCACACGGTAGACCTAATGAAAAGATTAAAAATATCATACAAAGGTCACTTCATAAATATCGTAAAAAAAATAATCCAGAATTGTCATACTCAACATTTCCAGTATGGTCTGTTGATATATTGGACTTAGCCCGTGAATTAAACGATATTATTGGATTTAATATTTTATTTATATAAGGAGAAAAATGAGCAGATTTGCAAGCAACAATCGAAATGTAACAGGTTGTATTAATGATAAAAATGTGGCAGGAAAAAAAGTTGATGGAATCATGTGTTGGGTATGTCAAATACCGAATGACGGTGAATCAATGAAGTATGCTGAGATTATCATTAACTCATATAGAGGAACAAGAACCTTTGTAAAAATAATTAGATAAAAATATAAGAGAATACGATTAATTTCGTATTCTCTTTTTTTAATATGTTATTAATCCTAGATCGTCTTCAAGTATCATTATTTCATTTAGATACTTCTTAAATCTATCTGGATCATAGATTCTAATCCATTGTTTTGGTTGAAATTCTATAATTGATTTGTAATTATTCAATATCAATAATATATACCAGAATTCTGTAGTACCATATATATCTTCTGATAATCCTTTAGGATTCCATCTATAAATTCTCTGTTGATCTAGTGTTAATTCTTGATCAATCATTATTTCATCTAGAAATCTCTGTATTTACTTATTATAGACATAAATGGTATTCTTATAGTTCTATCGCTTTGCTTATCATATAAATAAGCATCATGATGTAATGCTCTATATGATATTTCTAAACTTTTACCATATTCTATTTGATCTGGTACTGTAGAAGGAATATAAGCTATAATAATAATCCTTTCTTATACAACTTCTTTGTTTATATCACTTACTGTAGTAGGAGAATAGCTTAATTTAGTAATTTTACCATTAAGAAATTTTTCCTCTTAATTTTGATTTAGCATTTATAGTATATTTAAACGATTTAACTGCTATACTCTGTACTTCATTATCAATACTATCTTTAAGGTAACTAGTTAATGAAGAAGTTATTGTATTCATCACCCCATTAGTTCCATCTGTAGTATATTTAGCAGTCATATAATTTTGCTCTTGTAATGTATTACTAGTAGTAGATGGTTTATTATTAGCATTTTTAAATACACCAGACCCATTAGTTTGGCAAGGGGATGTTGATTTACTATCTCCTTTTATATTAGGCATAAATGATGGTATATAAACAGCCAATTCAGTATTCTGATCTACTACAGTTTGATCAAAATTAATTATATTTACTTCATCAGATAAATTATAATTGGAACCAATAACTGACATCATAATTATTATTACCTTTCATATTACTAGATTATTTTTTTGTTTTTCAGGCAATTGGTATTTCTCTTTAATATAAATATCAAAAACGAATTGTTAATAATATTAATGAAAGGAATATAGAAATGAGTAAAGTTATTGATATGGTTAATTCTATTAAAGGGTAAGGTATATCGGTGGTTGTAGTGAAGGCGATATTCAGCGAGCCGAAAAACTACTTAGATTAAAATTTCCCAATGAATATAGAGAGTATATGCTTGAATTCGGTTCTATAACATTCAAAGGGTGTTGAGTTGACTGGACTGAATATAACAGGACATTTGAATGTTATTGACGCAACTCTTCAAGAAAGAAAGTTCAATCCAGATTTTCCAAAGAATATATTTATTATAGAAAATTTGGGTATAGATAGTATATTTATAGTAGGAGATGAAAAAGGCAGTATTTATAAACTCCAGTATGATAAAATGATTAAAAATATCATCATCATTTACCGAATATCTACAGAGATGTAAATACAGATAAATATTCTATAAATTATTAGAGATAGTGATTAATCACTATCTCTTTTTTTATTAATTTTTCATAAACACTATGTATTTAATAATTCAATAGTTGTCCTATTGACTATACAGGGAGAAGGAGTTTTTTTATGTTAGATACTATCAAATTATATAATGAAGTTTGTAGATTAGATGGTTTATCCGTATTATGTACGGATGAGAAATTGTTACATATTACATTAGCAGTTCAACGATTATATGAAGCACTATATAATATTAATGATACAGCAATTAGTGATGCTGGAAAAAAATATTAAATAAGACTATTGTGAAGTATCCTGTTATAGAAGAACCTAAAGGTTGGGGTTGTTGTATGAAGTCTTCTATTAAAAAAAGTAATTAAGTTGATAGAATCTATGAAAAGGTATTAGGTTGATAGAATATCAACTAGATGTATACGATAGTTCTATAGGAAGTTGGATTGATGTATTGATAGAATATATCCAACAAATAACCGATTGTGGTTTGTTATATCATTTCCAAGCATCATAAATATATAGCTATTAGAGATAGTGGTTTAATCACTATCTCTTTTTATTAATTTTTCATAAACACTTTGTATTTAATAAATTATAATGAATTGAGGATTATTATGGGAATAGAGTTAAATACAGAGCAAGTCTATGCTATATATGAATTAGAGCATTGGTGGCATTCCAAAGATAATCAGTTATTCCAAATAACTGGTGGTCCTGGTACTGGTAAAACTACTCTAGTTAGATATTTTATAGATAGACTTGGTTTAAGTTTAGAAAATGTATTATTTGTTGCATATATGGGTAAAAGCTGCTTCTATTTTTACAAAGAAATGGATTACCTGCAAAAACTATACATTCAGCAATATATGATTATGTAGAAAAAAATTAGATAGAGATGAAAATGGTCATATAATAATTAAAAGAAAATGGTAAAACCTAAGTTAAAGCATTTCTTTGAATTAAAAAGACCATATAAGTAAAAATAAAATTAATAGTACTAGATGAAGCATCTATGGTTGATGAACCTATAGGAAAAGATTTAATGTCATTTAATATTCCTATTATCACATTAGGTGATTTAGACCAATTACCCCCAGTATTTGGTAAACCGTTCTTTTTACAAAAATCCTAATGTAAGATTAAAACAAATTATAGAGGCAAGCTGAGGGAATCCTATTATTTGGTTATGTCAACAAGTATTAGCTGGTAAAGAATTAAAATATGGAGTATATGAAATTCTGCTATTATTAAAAAAATCAGAGATAACTGATTATCATTTTAAGAATAGTGATATTGTGATTACTAGTACTAATAGATTAAGATATAATATAAATAATTACTGTAGAGAATATATTAAAGGAATAAGAAAAATTAGAATATCCACACATAGGAGAAAAGGTTATTTGTAGAAAGAATAATTGGAACCAATGCCTTAAAGGTGGAATATATCTAACAAATGGAACTAGTGGCTTTTGTTGATTATATTTATAAGGGATTCTTATAATAAGAAAACTATGAAGATGGATTTTAGACCCTGATTTTTACTAAAAAGTATCTTCAGGAACATAGAATTTGATTATAAGCATATGTATGCTATTCGGGTCAAGAGAATGAAGAGAATAATTTTGGATTTTATTATGATAAGATGGAATATGCATATGCTATTACATGTCATGCTTCTCAAGGAAGTCAATATGGCAAAAGTACTATATATGCATGAAGATTTTATGAGAGACTCAGAAGATAGAAAGAAGTTAATATATACCGCATTATCGAGAGCAATTGAAAGTGTAATAGTTATTATATAATATTTTTGTGTAACCAATAAATTTATTTATATAGGAGATTTTAATATGGCAAATAACAGAAATACTTATCAACAAGTACAAACGGTTTTCAGTATCAAGGGATAAACTAATAGAAATAGCTAGTGATATTGAATATAATAAGAAAGATCTAAAAGTCTTTTTAGCATTATTAACTCAATTAGATGGTTATACTGTACCAATCAAATATAATAAAGACCATCAAGACCCGATGAATTTTTAAAAAGATTGATAAAGATAGCTTAGCAGACTTATTAAGTTTAAGTAAGAAAGAAATTAATAAATCTATCACTAAGTTATATAATGATGGATATATTGAGAAAGGTGATAATGCTACAATAAAAAGGTGGATATAGATTTACTTTCTAATCGCATTTTTACTTTATCTAAATATATATTATTTATGAGTAGTAATCTAACCTCATAAGGGAGGACGATTCTACTCATAAATAATCTTTATTACTGGATATATCAAACCCGTCAGGGACTGGATACCCAGTAATAAAAAAATAATAAAAAGGAGGTTTATTTATGAATAAAAAGAAAAGGCTCGAGTATATCCCAATGTACCATGAGCCTAAAAATAATATGATTGAGGTAGCTAGAACACAGACAAAGAAACCTCAATCACGTAAAAAAGGAAAGAAAGATTCCAAGAGTGATATATTAGGAACTCTTGGAATCTTTCTAGGAATACTTGGAGTATTCTGGTTGTTCGGACTAGGAACCTGGAATGCTCTTGGAGGATATACCATGTCAAACATGGAATTCTTCATAAAAAGTATTCCTACTTTTCTGTGTTTTGCACTAGGCTATCTATTACAAAACACAAAAAGAAAGGGGGTGAGAAAATGAGTAGTAGTTTAAGGAGTTATTATGCTATCTTTACTGTTAGCTGCGGACAGAGTAAAGACGATGATCCAAATGATTGGTACGACTGCGACGGTTATGGGTCGTACTAGTTTATTTAGAGAGTGGTTGTTTTAAACAAGCACTCTCTAGTCATTAATAACTCCTTAAACTATAATATTATATATTATTTTTTTGTATTCATATAATAAAAATTACGAAAAGGATTCATATGAAGACATCATTATCTTCATTATTATTCTCTGTAGGAAATTCATTAAGAGTGAATATGAAATTAACTACTAATGTATCTAATGAACCAAATTCTACATATGATATTATTTCTAAAAAAATGTATGGTTAGAAAATGAGTATATTAGATTAGTATTAAATCCATATTTAGAATTAGATTTCCGTAATAAATATGATTACAAAACAGAGGGTAATAAAAATCAACATCATTAAAAATGTATAGCAATATCAAGGAGGGATGTATTTGCATTAATATTTAAATTAAAGAATCTAGTAAAAAAATCTATATAGTGATAATGGATTATTTTTATAGATGATAAAGAAGAATTAAAATTGAATATAGAAAAAAATCAGAATCATTTAAAGTAATTCATAATACTGTATATGGAGATAGTATGGAATTTAAGCCATTCTTAATTAAATTAACTGATAATACTGTATATGAAGGAGTTATAATAATTCTAAGAAATGATATTAGTTTATATAGTTATCTAACTACAGAAGAATTAAGGTATTTTATATTTGAGTTAGAAAGAGTTAATTTTACTCTATTAGCAACCGAATTGTTTTAATACATATATTAGTATAACTGAGAAAACTAATAATCAAGAAGTAAAAAGTAAAAATGTGATTCAACAGAATTCAAATAGTTCTGTTGAGTCATTTAATAGCAACTTAGGGTATACTAGCACTATGCCTAAAAATATAAATTATTTATAAAGGAGACTTATCATGAAAAAAAGGAACTAGTATTAAATTTCCACAATATGTGAGTGGAAATGCAAGAGCTGTATCTGTTGTAGGGTTATATAACAGATACTAATTTTAATTACGAGGATGGTAAAGGATATTTAGATGACGATGGTTATGTTTTGGATTTTTCTGTAAGAATGGAAAACCAAAGAATAGCGATGAATATCCATATTTCTGGATTGAAGATGAAAATATAATGTATTCAATACCAGATGATGAAATAAGAGATAAATTCAATATAGATAATATGATTGATATATCTCTTGTAAATATCATAGAGAAGACAAAGCCAAATGAAGTATTATATGATGAGCAGGAAATACAAGATATGAATAGTGCTGCAAGTTTCTATGTGCCTATAATAAATGATAGTGATGATTTCTTAAAGAAAAATCGTTAAGAATACTATTATCACTAAAGGAATAGACATAAACAGGTTAAAAGGTAAAACAGATCAAAAATATGTATTACCTAATATGAAAGCAGCATTAGAGAATAAAACTAAAATGTCTGTAATATATTTTCTGCTGTTGGATGGAACTATTAGGGATGTGACTTCCAGATAGATATTATTGATAATGGTTTAGATTCTACTAATAAACTTAAAGACTGATTTAATTTATACATCTAATACGGATAAAGTATATAAGAGTATAAATGGTGATTTAGTAGAATGCATTAACAAAAATACTGAAGGTGGTGATGATAATGAGATGGATTAAGAATCTTTTAGTGAAAATATGGCAATTCTTAGTATGGGCATTAACAGTACAAGATGATGAAGAGAATGAAGATATATTTGACCCAGACTATTTCTTAGATATTGATACAGATGAACTTGCTACTAAGATGCTTCCTACATTTGTTGATATATCGAAATATCTTAATGGTATATCGTCTAGTGAAATCACGTATGGTATTAAATATTTTTAATATAGAGAAGATTGAAGATAATAACTATTCAACTATGAATAGATTAAATGAGAAACAAAAAAAGTTTATGTCTTACTAAAGTATCTACATTAACAGATAAGCATAGTGGTAAAAGAGAATTTATCACTACTTATAATATCTTTAATAAAGATATAAATAATAATCTAATTAAGATTACTATTACGACATATTTTTAATTCATTCTCATTTAATAATAAAGATAGAGTTGTTTTTATTAGAAGCTAGTACAATGCTAGTAAATGGATTTATTAAAATTCAAGAATTAAATAATTTAACTAGGTATAGTAATACAGTTCTACCGTTTAAAAATTTCAGATGAATTAAGTAGAAAGGAGATAATAGTTTCAGTGAATACATATGGTGAAAATGAATGATTTCCAACAGCCTACATTATTACAGTATATCAACAGAGATGGTAGTAATATCATAAGTCAGGTTGATATGGATTGTAAATATAGCTGTAGTTACATAGAAGAACCTAACTTGGTATTCGATATAATAAGGAAAGAAGTGTAATATGAAATTAGACATTGATAATTATAATATGATTGATAATAAGAAGACTAAGGTTAAAAGGAAAAATTTGTGCCAAGAGATATCTCTTGGCTCGATTTTTAACCAAAGAGTTCTTAGTTGTAGCTTAAAAAGTAATATACCGTTTAATGAAAGAATGAATTTCTTAGGGTATAACAGAAAGTAACTTAGATGAATTCATCGGGGTAAGATTTTCTAATGCTTATAATAATAAGAATGAAGAACCATATAAAGAATTACTCAAGGACATAAAGAAATTCTTTAATCATCAGAATTCTACATTCAAAAATATTATTAAAAGGAATTAAAGAGTAAATATAATATAGGTTTATGTACTCCTGATAAATTATCTAAGAAAGAAAAAGATAAATTAAAAGAAGTATATGATGAAATGATATTTCCATTAATAACACCTATTGATATTAGTGATGGAAATTATAATATAACTTCTGGTACAGTATGTATTTCTGTTATAGTTAAAAAGAGGTGGTAATGATAGATTAGTCATTATACCATTACTAAATAATATAGGTAGATTATATCAAATTGGTGATAATATCCTTTTAGTTGAGGATATTATCACATTCTTTATGAAAAGATACTCTATTTATTAACCAGAAGTAATATCTACTAGTGTATTTAAGATTATCAAAGATGCATCTGTTATTTTTATCACATGATGAAAGTAAATTCATTGTAGATAGAATGATAGATACTCTTAATAAAAGAAATACATCTAAATCTCTATTCTTAGAATTAAGAGATAATACAGATGAAGAAATGGAGAAATTATTATCTACTATATTTAAAATACCAAATAATCATATCTATAATAAAAAAGATAGTAATTGATTATAAGGTATTTAGTAAAGAAAAATATTTGGAGTTAAAGAATCATATAAATCATTTGATCCATTTCAATATGAGAACTATGAGAATTATTATAATATATTTGATGCTATTAATAATGAAGATATTTTATTACATCATCCTTATGATAGCTATGACACAGTAGTTAAGTTTATTCAACACTCTGCTATTGATCCAAATGTTGAAGTAATAAGACAAACTCTTTATAGAGTATCTAGCATTAATTCTCCTATAGTAAATGCTTTATGTGATGCTGCTAGGAATGGTAAATCAGTAGTAGTACTGGTAGAAATAAAAGCTAGATTTGATGAAGATAATAATATAAAAGTTATTGAGAAACTTCAGAGAAATGGAGTTAAAGTTGTACTTGGTGAAGAGTATCTTAAAACTCATTGTAAGATGTGTATAGTAGTTAGAGAGAAGAAGATAAACTTAAAAATATATTCTCATGTTGCTACTGGTAACTATAATGAGAAGACTGGTAGATTATATACAGATTTATCTTACTTCACATCTAAACAGAAAATTGGTAGAGATTTATTGATGATATTCTCTATTCTTAGTGGTAATAATAAACCAGATGAGGGATTAAATAAAGTTTTTCTATGCTCCTGTAAATTTAAGAAAGCAATTAGAAAAATGCATTGATAGAGAAATAACTAATGTAAAGAAAGGTAATAAAGGAGAAATATTTATCAAAGTAAATTCTTTATCAGATATAAGAATGGTTAATAAATTATATGAAGCTGCTGATAATGGAGTTAAAATTAAAATAATATGTCGAGGAGCTTGTAGTATTATTCCTAGAAAGAATATAGAAGTTAAATCTATAGTAGGAAGATTTCTTGAGCATAGTAGAATTTATTATTTTTAAGAATAATAAACATCCCGAGTATTATATAAGTAGTGCTGATTTATTAACTAGAAACTTGGATAGGAGAGTAGAAACTCTAATATCATTAACTGATTCAAATGTAATAGATGATTTGAAATGGATTATTGATGTATTAAATGAAGATCAAATCAATAGTTATAAAATGAATGATAAAGGTAAATGGATTAGAGTTAAAGGAGATTTCGATTCTCATCAATGGTTAATAGATTATTCAGATGAGAAGAAACGAAAGAAAAAAATGGAAGTGATTATAATATTTCAATGATGTAACATCTTTATAGAAGTAATAAGTAATATAAATTTTATGAACAGAGAATCCCTATCGACGGGAAAAAAAGTAGTTGCAATAAAGCCTATTGTAATACTTAGACATTGATAAATCTCCAAAGAAAAATTTTTTTATTATTACAAATTCCAAAAAAAGTAACGACATACTTATTACTTCATGTAACAATTAGACTGCAGGTTTTACTCCACCTGCAGTCATTATTTTTCTATTTATTCTTGTTTATCTTATTTACCCCCTAAAAACACTGGTATAATGGGTTAGTCCTATACATTATACTTATGAAAGGTTGGTAAAAATCTATGGCTAAAAAAATGGATCTAAAGCCAATTTTCTAAAAAAATGTCAAATAAGAGTATTAATACTAGATGGTTGCAAAATGCAATGAAAAGTATTGGTATTAGTACAAAAAAATGTAATTAAAGATATAACCCCAAATATATTTGATACAGTTACTTCAGGTGCTGAAATAGGTAGAGATTTCGTAACCTCTACCAGACAAAAATTTATCATCTATTAATAAAGTATCAGATACTATAAGGGGTAACAGATATGTTCAATATGCTGAAAAAGCATATAAGAACGCATTAACAGATATTAAATCTGGTAATTTTAATAATGAAGACCGAGCAGATGAAGCACTTATGGCTTCTATGGGATTCGGTGATATGGATGGTGATGGTACCAGCTTTGGAGATGATGGTGGTGATGGAGGTAATACTTATAATGTATACCAAAACACAGGTACATCCGAAGCTATAGTAAAACTTAGTGATCAAGTCCAGAGAGGTCAGGTTGCTCAAGTTAAAATGCAGAAAGCTAGTATGGATGCATTTATTGCAGTTCAGTCAACTACAATGCATCAATTAGCAAAAAAATCATGCAGAAATATTAAATCACCTAAGTAATATTTCATCTGAGTTATCTTCTATAAATTCTTTTAATAATGAAAATATGACTAAGTTCATAGAAAGTTCATTAGCTTACTATGAGAAGATGGGAAGATTAACTGAAGAAGAAAAAAACCTACTAATCAAAAACTAACAGTAGCTGATATAATGGGTAATAAGAATGGTGGTATTAATCTAAAATCATATAAAGATTATGTAAAGCAAAAACATGAAAAAAAGCATTCAGTAAAAACTACTGCTGGTATGGTAGCTGGACTGCTTTGATAATGATATGATGTTAGACCAGCTAGTTTCTAACCCATTGGGTATGGGAACTGAAATGCTTATTAGCTATATAATGCCAAAAATGTTTGTAACTACATTACAGACACTAGAAACTACATTTTTCTCATGCAATGCCTAGATTACTTTCTAAGATAGGTGATTTAGCAGATACACAAGGAAATGATTTTTGTATCAGGACTTAAAAAGATTTATTGGTGAATCTTTTGGTGCTAGAAATGATAAAATAAAAATCATTTAAAAAAAGCTGATATAGATAAAAAAAAGCAACTCCATTTGATGGTGAAACTAAACACGCTATAACAGAAATAATTACTAAAGAGCTTAGAGAGCAAACAGCATTACTTAAAGTAATTGCAAGTAAAGGAAATAAAAATGCTCTTAAACAAATGAGAGACCACGAAGAATTCTTTAATGAGAATACTGGTAGATATATGAATAGAGATAAGATGAATATGAATCTTGCTCAAGAACTTCAGTTATCTATTAACAGTGCATTTGCTGAGTCTAAGTTTGGTGAAAATATCAGTAAGATAGTTACTGATTTAAAAAAATGCCTGAAAATGTAAATGATAAAAAGGCAATGGATAAATATAAGAAAACTCGTGATGAATATGAAAGAACTATTCAAGAGTTATTCTTAAAGATTGAAAGAGAAAAATAGAACTGTTAGTTTTTCCAGTATTGATAGAGATAATGAATTCTCTTGGGGCACATTCTTCTGTAAAAGAAAATCTTATAGATTATGCTATGAAGATGTATGCTACAGATTCTAAGAGTATTAGTGATATTGATAATGCTAGATTCAGAGCTCAAGCAGAAAGAAAAGATGCTGTAGAGAGAATGACTGATGCTAGAACGGTTAATCACCTAGACCATTCATTATTTAACGGAATGGAAATTGATGATGCAATGGATAAAATCCTTGGTTATGGTAAATATGCTCAAACCAAAGGAAAAAAATAAAAGATTAAAAATCTGCAAAAAAAGCTTGGGTTAATGAAGACTTCGACGCTCATGAGCAAGCTGTAATGGAACAAGGATATTCAAATCTTCCATATGCTCGTACTGGATATAATGGTACTATAGGAGAAAGATTACAGCAATTTGGATCAGATATTAGGGAAGGATTTAGAAAAGGTAAGCAGACAACTGGTGATAATGTAGATAAATTAGTTGGTACTATTAAAGGTACATCAAAAAGCTGCTATAAATGCAACTAAATCTTTATTTACTGGTGATATAAAAGGATTATTTGGAGATGCTGCTCTTATATAGAAAAGACATTTTCAGATATTACTACTAGAGCTAAGTTATTTTTTTCTTTTGGTGAAAAAGATGAAGAAACTAATAAACGAAAAGGTGGAGTATTATCTGATTTATATAATAATGTAAGAGGATTCTTTAACGATACTATTGATCAGGTTAAGACTAATTTTAAATCTATTGGTAGTTCTATCAAAGATGGAATTATGCTTAAAAATATTTGGTAAAGTAAAAGATCCTGAAACTGGAAAAATATGTAAAAGACGATAAAGCTGAAGGACCTTCTTTATTTGATAAAGCTAAAGACTTATTTACCAATGGTATAACTGGTTGGACAAAAAGCTTTTTTTGGTGATGAGAATACTAAAGAGCATATAGAAGAAGGAAAGAATAAAGCTAAAGAAGTTATTGGTTTCTTAAAGAATAATGCAGATGCTGGAGCAACTGGTGCTGCAATCGGTGCTGGTGTTGGAATATCAATGGGTGGATTTTTTTGGGTTCAGTTATTGGTGGTCCTTTTGTCGGTGCTGGTATCGGTGCTATTGGTGGATTCTTATCAAGAAGTGAAAAATTCCAGAAATGGATGTTTTGGCGAAGTTGATGAAGAGGAAATGAAATTTCCAAAGGTATCATATCACAACAAACTCAAAAATTCTTTAAAGATAATAAAGATCATCTAATTGGTTCTACTGCTGTTGGAGCTGGAGTTGGAATGCTCACAGGTGGTGGATTATTAGGTACTTTAGTTGGTGGTCCTGTTGGTGGAGCTATTATGGGATTAGCTGGAGGAATTCTAACAAAATCTCAAATGTTCCAAGATTTCTGGTTAGGAAATCCTGAGAAAGGACAAAAAGGATTAAAGAATGCTATTGCAGATGCATGGTCTTCTCATTTCGGAGGAAGTGATAAAAACACCCTAGAAATAGGTGAACAAGGCATGCAGGCTATTGGTATGAGTGCAACTGGTGCTGCCGCGGGTGGTGCTGTTGGATTACTTATGGGTGGTCCTGTTGTTGGTGCTATAGCTGGTCTTAGTTTAGGAATTGCATCTCAAGGTAAAAACTTAAAAGAATTCTTCTTTGGTAAAGAAGATGGTTTAGATTTAGGTGATGGAGAGAAAGTTAAAAAACAAGGTATATTTGGTATTATTGGTAATACTATAAATGCAAATATATTAGGTCCATTAAAAACTGAATTTAAATTTATGATATCAGATGCTCTTAATGTATTAGAGCATAAAATACTTGCACCTGTTGGATTTGCTGCTGAATTTGTAGCAGATAAGTTAGGTGGATGGGCAGCTAGTCTTGCTCAAAAAAACTGGTAAGTTCTTCTTAGGATTAGGAATGTCTATTAAGAATACTCTTGCTGATTTATTTTCACCAGTTACTGAAGGAATAGGTAATATTCTATCAAAAGGTGTTCATACAGTATATAGTGCATTAGCAACAGCCGCAAAAGCTCCTGGTGCTATTATAACTGCTACAATAAAAAAACTTTTAATCTTGCAGAGAAATTTAATAATTTCTTACCAGTAAAAAGTTGTAAAAGGATTTATTAAAGATGTAGGAACTCTTATTAAAACTGGAATTAAATCTGGTATACAAATGCTCTTCAAAGGAATATTTAATATTCTTAAAATGCCATTTAAATTATTAGCTGGAGTTGGTAAAAGCTACTAAATGGGCAGCTAAGAAAATAACTGGTATTAAAGTTGGTGATAAAACTATTGGAGAGAGAATTAAGGGTAGACTTAATGGTACTACATGGGCTGAAAACTTCCGTCAAGCTATGGCTGAAAGAGGTGGATTATTCGGTACATTAAGTGAAAGAATGAAGCTTAATAATGCCGATTATAATAAGAGAAAAGAAGAAATCAAAAGCTCAATATGAATCTGATAAAGAACTTAACGCAAATGCTAAGATTGTTAGAAAAAGCAACCAAAGGTCAATTTGGAGAAGATAGTGAACAAGCTAGAAAATGGTTGAGAATGAATGACCCTAGAGCATATGCTAAACTTAAAGGAGAATCTGCTGATGTTAGAGCTTCTATGACTGTAGAAGAATTATCAAAAGCAAATCCTAATAAGCTAACAGATGAGGGTAAACAAACATACTTCTTGAAAAATATTTCCGATGCTGTTCAAACTATTATTGCCAATATTAAGGGAGAATCTAAAGCAGTAAATAATACAGCTCAAGCTCAAAATGTTATGGGTGCATTAAATGGAATGAAAACTGATGACCTTCGTAAAGAAGCTGAAGCTAGAGGAATTTCATTTGATGAAAATACAACAGATGATGAGTTAAGAACTCGTATAGCTAACTCTGTAGAAGGAGGTAATGGTAGAGAAACTTCAGCTCCTACAGTAGGTTCTCAATTAGGTAATGATGTAGTTAGAAGTGTTAATAAAGTTACTAGAGGAGTTAAGAAAACTGTTGGTGGATTAGAGACCGTTAAGCATGTAAAGCATATGTTTAAATATTTTACGGCTAGTAAAATAGATAAACTTATTATGAGTGCTACTGGTGGTAAATATGATAAAGATACTGCTGCTGCTAGAAAATATATAAAGCAACATGATACTCGAGCATATCTTAAACTTATTGACTTAACTGGTTCTGAAGAACCTACAGAAGAAGATGATGAGGTTGAGGATGTACAAGATGCTGCAATGGAGTCTGGTGAGAATGTAGAACAGCACTCTATTGGTGGATTAATTAAAACTGGATTATCTCTTGTTGGAGAAAAAGGTGCAGAGTTAATTAATGTAGGAAAGAACGGTGTTGAAGTTCTTTCTAATAAAGCTACTAAAGCGGCAACTAAAGCTGTTAAATCTGGTAGAAGAAGATTTAGTTCATTCTTTAGTAAATCTAGTGAACAACCAGTAGATTATGATGAAGCTGCTAGTGATGAAAATCGAGAGAATCGAATGGAAAATGCAAATGCTGCTGTTGGTGCCGCTAAAACATCAGCTGAACAACAAGCTGCTGTAGCAGAAGCTGCTAAAATAGTAGTAGAAGCAAGAAATGATATAGCATCAGATAATCAGAAGAAAGCATTAGATGAAGCTAAAACTGCTAATGAAATAAGAAAAGAAAAAGAAGAGCAGAAAGAGAAAGAAGAAGAAAAGAAATATCGTGAAGATATGATTAAAAGCTACTAATAGCAATGGCGAATCAGTAAATAAATTCAAAAAAAGGATGGGATGCAATATTCTCTAAAAAAGGTTTAATTACTGCTGGAGCTTTAATAATTGGTAGTTGGTTAATGAAAAACTTCCCTAGTCTAATGAACGGCTTAATTAGTGGTATAGCTGGTATTGCTAGTACAATAGGAACATTTGTAGGTGGTACAGTAGGTGATGCTGTGCATGACTATAATTGGACTCAAGAAAATGCCACAAGAACTAATGGTAATAGCTCTGACCAAGAGATGCAACGAGAAATAAACGAAATCAAAAAAGGTAATGTATTTACTGATGATATGGGAGATGCTACTCATAATACTGAAAGTAGATTAAAACTCGGTGCTAATATAGTCAAAGGTGCAGTTAAAAATCCTATTATCAAGAAATGGAGTAAAGGCGGTGCAAATGTAGTTAAAAAGCTTGGTGGAGGTATTGGAGGTGCAGTTAAAAATGCATTATTCTCTAAGTCTACCACAACTCAAGTAATGAAAACTGGAGAAGCCCTTGAAAATGCAAGATACTTATATGAGCGTGGTGCAACTGGTATTGAAGGATTATACGACGATATCACCGTAGGTAAAGATGGTATCGTTACTAAAGCAATAAATAAAGTCAGTGGTGTAGGTGATGATATTGGTAAACTCATAGCACAAAAAGCAGAAAAAGGTGACGGTCTATTATCTAAAGTATGTAAATATATTCAGAAGTTCTTCGACTTAATAACTGAAAAGTTTGCTAAAAAGACTGGTCAAGAAGCTAGTGAAAAAGTATTTAAATACGGACCTACTGCTATCATAGGTGCTCTTAAAAGTCATTGGGATGAATTAGCAGAAAAGATGGCAGCTAAAATATCTGCCGTTACTGGAGCTCATGTAACTGGTGCTGCTGTTACCGCTGGTTTAACTGAAGTTGCATTTGCATCATTAAATGCTTTAAATGGTCTTTCTGGTACTGCTAAACTTTTCCAAGTTGCTCCAGATAAAGTAGATGGTAATATGAAACTTATTGCTTCTGTATTTGGTCTTATTACTGGTACAACTCTTGGCAGTATAGTTGATGTTATACTTTCATTAGTTGGTGGAGCAATGGGTGTAGACTTACTACATTCAATGGCTGTTGGATTATATAAAGTATTAGTTGGTGCTGATTCAGAGAAAGCTAAAGCATTAGATAGTGCTCAATCAGAGTGGCAGGATGCTTATCTTGAGCAGAGAGATGGTAAACTACAACAGCAGTATGAAACTCAAAAGAAAGCTGGTATTATTGGACCAGATGTTACATATGACCAATTTGTAGAAGGTGTTAAGAATGGTACTTATAAAGCATCATATAAATCTTTCCAAGATTGGAATACTGAAAAGAATGGTTCAATAATGGATAAAGCAGCTACTGTAGTTGGTAGAACTGTTAAAGGTGCAGCATACAGATTTGGTAAATTCTGGAATGGTGAAACTAGTTATACTGATGATAAAGGAAATACATATAAGAAGAATCAAGACGGTACTTATCAAGTTACTGGAGCAGATGGTTCTGATTTAGGATATGTAAGTGCTGAATCAGTAGATGTATCACAAATGACAGAAAATAAAAAATCTGGATTCGGAGCTAAGATAGCAGGAGTTGCTAAAGGAATAGGAAGCGGTGTTAAATCTTTTATAGACGGTCAATTAAAATTAGGAAAAACAGATAAGATCTGGTATAGGCGGTGCTGTAAAAGGTGCTGCTAAAAGCTTATATGAAATTCTCAGGTCTTGATAAAAATCTTTAGTAAAGAAAAAAAGATGTATTTTTATGATGCAGATGGTTCTTTCTATGATGTAGATGGACAACATTATACTGCTAATGGTACTAAACTAGATAAGATTGAGAAAACTCAACTGCAATATAAAGTTAATAGTGGTCAGCTTATTAAAAGGTACTTATACTATGGAAAAATCTAAATTTGAAGAATCTATAGATAAAGCAAAAAGAAGGTTTAGGTAAAAGCATGGGATACAGTATCAGATGTATTAGGTGGAGCATGGAAAAAAACTTAAAGAAGGTGCTAGTAAACTTCCTGGATTCTTTAGTAAGAATAAAGGTGCTGTTATTGGTTCAGTATTGGGTCCTGTAGGAACTTTTAATAGGACACGGAATAGATAAATTATTCAGTAAAGATAGAAAATGTTTCTATGATGTAGATGGTTCATACTATACACCAGATGGAAAGCATTATACTGCAAGTGGTGATGAAATACCAGATGATTCCGTCGATAGTACTAAATTACAGTTAATGGTTGCATCAGGACAATTAAAACCAGGTACTTATAAAGTTGATAAATCTACTGGTGAAAAAATACTTGATAAAGGTAGAGAAATGATTAGTGGTGCTTGGAATAAAGTTACTAATGTATTAAGTGGTGCTTGGAAAGGACTTACTGAAGGAGCTGAAGCATTAGCAAATTCTCCATTAGGTAAATTAGCTGGAGAAGGATTTAATCAATTAAAAAATATTGCCGGCACTATGTTTAAATCATTAACTAATGTATGTTGGATTGATAGCGATGGTTCATACTATACACAAACTGGTGAAAGCTATAATCATTATACAGCAAGTGGTGATCTTATTGGAGAAGGAATCGATTCAGAAACTGTAAATGGTATGATTTCTTCTGGACTTCTTGTAAAAGGAGAAGTACCAAAAGAACAGAGATTAGGTACTCAGTTTACTACTACTATTGGATTATTGAAAGATAAGATTAGTAAGGTTGCTGGATTATTTAATGATGTAGCTAGTAAAGTTGGTGAAACTGTTAGTGGATTCTTTAATAAAGTAAAATCAGCTGGTGGTAATATATTAGGTATGATTGGTGGTTTATTTGGTGCTAAAACTAAGAAAACTGCATGAGTATTATAATGATGGATCATATTATGTTAAAATAGGTGATAGTTATACTTATTATAACCCATTAGGTGATGTTATTCGAGAAAATGTACCTAAAAATGATATCGAACAAATGATTGCATCTGGTTTACTTACAGAAGGTGAAGCAAATGTAAAAGACACAACTATATCAAATGGACTTAAAAACTTAGGTCAAAAAGCTAAAGATACTTTTAGTAAGGGAATGGATGCTGCTAAAAATGCATGGAGTAACTTTACTAAATGGCTTAGTGGTGGAAACAGTGGTGGTTCTGGTACTGGTGGATTTGGAAAAGGAACTAAAAGGTCTATTAAGTATGGTGGATTTGGTGATGTTGTAAATGGTGCATCATATTTCTCACAGAATGACCCAAGATGGGCTGGTAAAGCTTATAATATGGGTGCTGATGATGCTACTATGGCTAATGCAGGTTGTGGACCTACTGCTATGGCAATGGCTGTTAATACAGCTAAAGCAAGACAAGAAGTAACACCATTACAGATGGCTAATATGGCTAAAGTTACTGGTAATAGAGATGAGACTGGTACAAATAGCAAGTTTATTGGTCAAGCAGCAACAATGAGTGGACTCTCCACTTCTCAAATTAATAACCCTAGTGGATTTGATATTTCCAGAGGAGTTGCTACAGGTAATCCAGTAGTTTTATTAGGTAAAGGTGGAAGTACCTATACTAATGCAGGACACTATGTAGTTGCAGTAGGACAAGATAAGAGTGGAAATATCTTAATAAACGACCCTAGAGGTAAGAATTATTCAAAAGCAGTTTCTCCTGAGAAACTAAATGGAAATACTATTTCTGCATGGTCTGTAGGTAATATGGATCCATATTTAAAACAAATGGGTCAAGCTAAATATGATCTCATAAAAGGTGGTAGAGGTGGTATAACTTCATCTAAGATTATTGCAATTGCTAAGAATGAACTTGGTTATATGGAAAAAGATAATGCTAAAAATCTTGATGTTAAAACTGGTGGTGGTTCAAAGAATTTCACAAAATATGCAAGAGATGTCGGACACGCAAACGGTCAACCTTGGTGTGCTACATTTGTTACTTGGGTATTCTTACAAGCAGCAGGAGGTGATAAAGCCCTTGCATCAAATACAACATACGGTGCAACAACTGCAAGTTGTGGTGCTAATGTTAGTAAATTTAAAGCTGCTGGTAAGTGGCTACAACCTGGACAAACACCTAAGCCAGGAGATGTTATATTCTACAAATGTTCGCATACTGGTGTTGTTGTTGGTGTTAATGGTTCTACGGTATATACTATAGAAGGAAATACATCAGGTGGTAACGCTATTGAAAGAAATGGTGGACAAGTAGCACTTAAAACTAGACAGGTTGGAGACCAAGGTATTCTTGGTTGGGGTTCAACAGATGTAACTGTCGATGCTAATATGACAGATGCAAGTTCTGTATCATCAGATGTATCTGGAATAGCATCATCTGCAACATCTGGAGGAGCAACTACAACATCAACTAGTGGTAGTATGCAAAATGAGAGTAAGATGAGTAAGATATCATCACTTTTATCTGGTCTAGCTACAGAAGCTGGAAATAGATTATTGGGTGGTGATACATCTAATACAGATTTCTCATCAGTAATTAATCCTATAATAAATCCTACAGCTGGCAATGAAGTTAGTGGAGAAGCTGCTATGAATGTTGGTGGTTCAGAAGCTACTGGATTCCCTACAGCAGTATCCAGTGGACAAAAAATTCCTCCAACACCTGCTGATGTACTGCATAAAACTGATATTAAGAAACTTCCTATGCTTGATCAATATAGTATTGAAAAAATAATTTCTACTAGATTAGCTGGAAAAGATTCTGTAGTAAAAGTATCAGATGCGGCTGCTATTAAAGCTGCTCAGGATAAATATGGAATAAGTGCATTAGCATTATTAGGTATAGCAACTCAGGAATCTGGTTTAGGTACATCTAATATAGCTAAAAGAAAATATAACTTATGGGGTTGAGGGTGCTACTAATGTTAATCCATCAGGTAATGCAAAACAATGGTCATCTGTTGCTGAAGCGTTTGATGGTTATACATATGCACTAAACGAAAAATACTATAAGAAAAGAAACGAACATTCGTTATTAGATATATCAGGTCTTGGTGGTGGTGCTAAGATTGGATATGCATTTACAGACGCTGCTGGTAAGAATGTAGATAGGCAATGGGGACCAAATATAAGTAAAGCAATGAGCAAATATCTTGATTATGGTCTTACAGCTTCTGCAAGTACTGGTGGTGCTGGTAGAGGAATAAAGAAAACTGGTGGATTTGGAAGTGCAAATATATCTAATAGAAATAGAAGAAGAATAACTAAAGCAACCACTAATGCTAGAAATTCTATGACTGGTGGATTTGGAGCTAGTGTATCAACAAGTGATTTATTATCATCTACATCTAACTCTAATAATATAAGCAATTATATTAAAACAACACCAGATAATAGTACAGAAGAAATTCTTATCAATGCATTAGAGATTTTATCTGCTATTGCAGTTAATACAGGAACAACTTCATCAAAGCTTGATTTGCTTAATAACTAAAAAGTAAATTCATCTACTTCATCAGGAGGAACTAATAATATAGTTGTAACTGGTGGAAATAATGATAATACTGCAAAAGAATTTTTAATGCAAATACTGTAGCAACGAATAATGTAACAAAGAATGAATCAACTGCAAGAGCTATAGCAAAAGGTGGATATTAATCACCTTAAAAAAACAAGAGGATAAGCCTAGATTAATTTCTGAGGCTTATCCATTATTTAAAAGGTGGGATAAATTTATGGCTAAAGTAAAAAAAGAAAAACGAATAGGAAAAAAAGAAGTTCCAAAGAGAGCTAGTTCTAATAAAAGATCTACCACAAAATCAAGTAAGACTAAAGCAAGAATAAGAAGGTCATCTTCTGGAGCTACTAGTGCTACTAAAAATATATCAAATCTCTCAATGAGATTATTTGGAATACCATATCAATTTACCGATATGGTAGATCCACGACTAAAAAGTATTTCTCAACTATTGGAAGAAACTATACAGAACATATTTTAATGGAAGCTCCTGTATGTACAATAATTCCAGGAAATCCTGCATTCTTACCAGCAGCATCTAAAGAGAATAAAATGAGTACAGCTCAAGCGTTATTAGCTGGTAATGATGTTGTAGGAATTAATAGCTTACTTGGAGATTTAAAAGAAGGAGAAATGAAATTATATGATTTCCAACCAGATTATAATGAATATATGAACTATGTAAATGCAATGTGTCGATGTGGGGCTACATTCTTACAATTAGGTGATGATACAGATGGAATTACTGGTAATAGTAAACCCTAAATCAAGTTCATTTGAGATGTTTGATTGGAGACAATATAGATGGAATGAAAGAGCTACCCAATCATTTCGCAGTAGATGGAGCTCTAAGAATGTAAGATTTTCTTTTCATCAAACTGATGATGAGAATAATAATTCTGGTGAAACTTTAACATCATTGGCTAAAAAGTTATAACTATATCCAATTTTATATAGATTCTGATGTGTCCCCAGATGAAAGTCTTCAAAAATAGTACTGGTGCATCTACATTCAAAGGAATGCTAGATCAAGGTTCTGGTGTAATGAAAGACATAGCATTTATGGCTAACTCTGGTGGTATAGATTATAAGACAATTGAAAGTTTTGGTGAAGGTCTTACATCAGCAGTTCAATCTGGTGTTGGTGCTATTCTTGGAAGTAATGGTATATCATCATCACTGAGTAGAATAATAAATCTTGGTTCTGAAACTCTTAAAGGAAATAATTTAATTATTCCTGATATATACCAGAGTAGTGAATATTCAAAGAGTTATTCATTTACAGTACATTTAAAATCACTGTATGGTACAAGATTTGGTTATTATTATAATATTTTTTTGTCCCTATGATGCATTTATTAGCATTAGTAATGCCAAGACAGCAATCTGCAAACTCATTTAATTCACCATTCTTAGTAAAAGCCTATGTTAATAATACATTTACATGTAATCTAGGAATTGCTAGTAGTATTAGTATTCAAAAAGTATCTGATTCATTTAGTACTTCTGGATTACCATCTGAAGTAGATGTTACTCTAAACATAACTGACTTATATTCAGATCTTATGATGTCTCCAAGTAATAAACCAAAAAAATGTTTATAGAGAATACATCACTGGTAGAATATTTAGCAGGGTCATGTGGATTAGATTTAACTTCTCCTAATATAGATTTAAAATGGAGTAAGACATTACATGCATATGCAGCAGCAGTAAAAGATATACCAACTAACTTAATAGGTCCGTTTGAACAGAAAGTAAAAGATATTATTTCTTCTACTATAGGAATGGGTGTATAATGAATATAGAGAAAGAATATAATAAACTATATAGGGGATATTCCTAAATATAATAATGAAAGAATAGATTACTTATTAAAAGATTCTAATCTTAAAAGGAATAAATTAAAAGTATATGATGAAATACAAAGAATAAATAGTATTAAATGGAAAAAGAAATCATTTACTCTTTATATTATTCCTAAAAGCAACTCCACGACCAAGAAGTGGAAAGAATGGAATATTCTATGTAAAAGGAGCTTCTGATAATAAAAAAATTCTTTAAAGAGTTTATTAAAGATAAAGAATTAGAAATAATAAATACTCCATGCAAAATAGAATGTATATCATATCTACCTATATCTAAATCAATGAATAGTGTAAATAAGATATTAGCTGAATTAGGATTTATTAGACCTATAAGTAAACCAGACTGGGATAATTTAGCAAAAAGCATATTGTGATATGATACAAGGATATTTATTAGAAGATGATGCTTTTGATAATAGAAGGAATATCTAAAAAAATATTATTCAATAAAACCTAGAGTAGAAATTACAATAGAATGGATGGAATCATTTGATTGTAAATATAATGAAGATAAAATAATAAATAAGATACATAAGTAGAATTATATCTACTTATGTATCTATAATACCGTATTTTTTTAATATCTATATATATATCATTTTTATAGAAATAATACACTGAGCTATCGGTAACGGGCAAAGGAGAATTAGCATGACAGTTTTTAATGAATTTGACAATGGTGTTTACTTTGTTTCAGAGGCTGTGTACAGAGCTGAAGAAATAGTAGCTAGTAGCAGTAATAGTTTTTCCAGAGATGTTATTAAGAAATCTATAATTGATATCTACCATGAGATATCTCATAGGAAAAATATGATTACTCGTTATGTCCAGAAGAATAATGAATGGCTTTTTAATAAGAAGCCTGACTGGATAAAGTCTGCGTGGACCGAGATTAACAATCTCGAGTTCCTCAAAGACAATTTAGTAGCTAGGTTATAACCTAGCTACTATTTTTATCCTTCATAACCATCAGCCCATGAAACTAATAATCCTCTATTCTTTAAAGGTAATGGTTGTTTCATAGCTTTTATTCTATAATCAGTTAATATTTTTATCTTCATTAGTTGATCTATTGTATGTGGAATACTATATTCTCTTGCTGTTTTTTTGGATCTGATAATATTGCTATATAATAATCAACTAAATCTAATTTATGATGTATATACGCAACTATCATCATTCTATCATTTTCATCTTGTATAGTATTTATTTTTACTTCCTATATAATCTATCTCTACAGGATCTATTCTCTTTAATTCTTTTTTTAAATAAAAAGAATTCTGTATAATATCCATCTTGTATAGTTTTTCTCTCACACTCAATAAAGTAATTAACTTTCTTTTCATTAAATACTGAATTATTTTCATCTAATCCATATATTCTATCTATATAATTTTCAACAAAAGTCTTTTTAAGTATTTACTAGATACATCTTCTTTAAATCCAAATAATCTATTCTTACTTAATTCAATATTTCTTTGTCTTAAATCATCTACTGTTGCAATAGCTAATTTAACATCATTAACTATCTTATCATTCAATGATTGTCTACCACCAGATCTACTTACTATCATTACTTTCTTTAAAGCATTCATTAAATCCTGTCTATAACCCATTTTAGCAGCAAATGAATCTGCTTCTATTTCATCTTTTATATTGGGACCATCTTTAGTATAATCTGATATACAAGCATCTAATATTGGAATAGATAAAATACTTCTAAATATCTTATCTTTAAGCATCATCTTATTACTAAATTTAGCTTTAAGTAATTCATATTTTTATTATTAAACTTATTCTATTTGGAATAGATGTTGATGCTACTATATGACCTATTTCATGTAATAACATTGCTGTTAATTCTTTAGGAGTAAATGATATAGGTTTATCAAGCAATATTCTTTCATCAATTTCTATGTTCCAGAGTTTATTTAACTGCCATAGTTTCTGTACTGATTGAATATCATCATTTTCACTAATAGCAGATATAATTTTTATCTACAGTGGATACATCAGGAAATACTGACATAATAAAAATAAAGATTTCTATCATTCTTTTTCTACTGGAGTAATTGATATATTAAAAAAATAAAATCAGGTAATCCTGCTTCTAAAGATCTTTTTATTATATCTAATCCTTTTGGGTTATTCTTATTCTCTTTAAGAACTTGAAAAGAAGCTTCTATATCATTAATCATATTTCGATTAAGTTTATTAATCATAATTGATATAATCCTTTCATTATAAAAGTAAACTATTAATGCATTGTGTTTTATAGTTATTAATACAATAATTCAATTATAATATTTTTTTATTAAGGAAAGGAAATAAAAAAATGACTATTAATGAATTTGAGAAAGTATCGTATGATCAGTTTAAAAAGGATATGTTTAAATATTATCCAAAATTAAAAGATATCCAAGATATTGATAATACACTTTAGAGAAATGTATGATGATATTAAATTACCAAAGAGAGCAACTACTGGATCAGCTGGTTATGATTTCTTTTTACCATTTTGGAATTAGTATAGATGTTGGGGGATGCTAATAATACCAACAGGAATTAGATCTAAGATAAAAGATAATAAACATCTCCAATTACATCCTAGGAGTGGGCAGGGATTTAAATATCATTTAATATTTGCAAAATACCGTTGGTATAGTTGATTCAGATTATTATAATAGTGATAATGAAGGTCATATTATGATTGAACTAATTTATGATGGATTTAGAAATGATAGTTTAGGATATATAAACATCCCAGATAATAATGGTAATAAGAAATTATATGAATTCAATAAATTAGATATACCTAGATATATAGATTTTTGACAAAGGAACTGGAATCTGTCAGGGAATATTTGTAGATTATGATTTAACCGAAAATGATGCTACTGATGAAATTAGGAATGGTGGATTTGGAAGTACTGATATCCGTTAATTGAATATATATATCATCTTCTTGTAATAATAAAAATTATATAACTTGGAGGTGTTATATGTTTTAGCAAGAAAGCAACTGTTACAAAAATCAATGATGAGTATAAATGCAAGATTTTTTTGATCTTGTATGTAATTTTAGCTCATCATATGATTTCTATTTCACGAGCGGACCGTGTGGATTTTTCTGTATTGGCTTATGACAAAGCTGATACGGAAAAAGTCATATAAAATTATTAGATATGCTGATGGAGTGTTGAAAAATACACATTAGTATCTGTAATGGCTAAATCTCGAGAATTTAAAAAAACCTGTATGATTATATCAAAAAGGCGGGTATTGTTGTAGGTAAATTACCACTCGACCATCTAATTAAACTTGCTATTGCAAGCAAATTAGTTTAGGTCTAAGTGGTAAATAATTATAAGAAGAGTTCTATCTGTAGAACTCTTCTTATTTTTATTCTTATCATCACCTTTATCATCGTTTGGTTTATCGTTCCCACCATTATCTGTATTAGTAGGTTCTTTATTATCTCCACCATTATCTTTTGGGGTATCTGATCCATTATTATTCTCTTCATTTTTCATTGCTTGATTTTCTTTACGCAATCCAAAAACATCAGCTATAAATCTAAGAATATCTATAACACGGTCACCAGCCCATTTTTTCAATTTCTGCAAAAAAAGTTAAATCATCATCATTTTCATTATTATCTTCTTTTTTTGGATCTTCCATTACTTTATTACATAAATCAATAGCACCTTGCTTTAATTCCATTCCATATTTTTTAGCATCACTTACTTTAGCATCAGCAGCTCTCCTTGCAAGTTTTACAACTTTACGCTTAATGTAAGTCTTTAAAAATATACCACCTGCAAATATTGCAAGTTTACCAACACCAGTTTTAGTAAAATTGGATATTAATGATTTTATTCTTCCTAATATACCTTTACCATCTTTAGCTATCTCATCTATTCTTGTATCATATTCTACCAGTTCATTCTGATTCTTTTTTTCTACTACCTGTTAAGAATGAAGTAATTTTATCCAATAGCTTTCTAAGAGTATTCTCAAACCACTGAGCTATTCTACTAATAATACCTTTCTTAACTTCAGCTCTTTTCTTAACAGCCTCTGTATAAAGATCTTCTAAATCATCATATGAACCATTCTCTTTGAATACTGTAACTTCAGCATCTCTGATAGATTGATTATATCCAAGTTTCATCATGGAGATAGCAGTATCTATTCTGGAACTCTCGTTTTTCCATCCAGACCGCTTCTTTATCCCAACTCAACATATCATTCATTATAAATATATTCCTTTCATATATTCTATATTAAACGCTTGTTTTTATAAGGATTAATAATGCTTTTTCACTTAATTATAATATTATAAGAAAGGAAATTTATAAATGATTAAATTAGAAAAAGTTTCAGTAATGAATTTTGAAAATGCCATTAGAGGAGCAAGAAATCCTATGAATTCATGGGATAGAATGGATAGTCATTATGATGAAAATAATAATTTTATTCTAGGAGAAAATGATTTATCGTTAGCGACAAGATTAAGAAATGCTGGTACAGCGGATCATAGAAAATTCTTAAGACAGATTTTTGTATCTGTAGATATAACTGCTCCATTATATTGGTGGAAAGAGTATGATACATATAAAGTTTCTACTGTAGCAAATTCAACTTCTACAATGCATAAAATCCATTCTAAAACCATTTGAATTAGATGATTTTTTTCACATGACCATTTAACCAAGTATGGTTTAGAAGTTTTAACCGATGTAGTAAAAAGCATTGGAGAGATTTAGATTATGGTATAACGACGGCAATGGTAATGAGAAACAAGAATGGTATAATATAATTCAATTACTACCAACTAGTTATAACCAGCTGAGAACTTGTAGTTTAAACTATGAAACACTCATAAATATTTATAAATCAAGAAAGAATCATAAATTAGATGAATGGAGAGAATTTTTGTAAATGGATTGAAAGCTTACCATATTCTAAAGAATTGATAATTTCATAATAGTAATATATTATTTACATGAATCAATTACATTATTTGATTCTGTAAATAATATTTTTTTCATTGTAAAGGAGATTAAAAAAATGAGAGTAAATGGTTTAATTATTAGTAATAATTATGATATCGACACAGAGAAGAATCTTAAGGATGTAGTGATATTCAATAGTTGCTATTACGATACTGATAACAAAGATATGATTGAATTATCTTCAAAGGTTATTCAGTTATTTAAAATGATTCGTGGGTTTGATATTTATGTAGATAATGAAGATATTACTGAATTATTAGAGAGTATCGAAAAATATGTATGAAGAAATTGAAATCCCTAGTTCATTTAATGTATATATGAGATTTTGGTTTAAGCATATAATGAAATCAATCAAAAGAAACATGGTTTGATATATATTTTGATGCAGTCGAGATAACATATACAGATGGGATGCAATATAAACACCCTATATCATATCAAATACATACACTGAAGGCATTTTATGAGGTTATTCATAGAATACATACAGAACGACAAAAACGACGATGATAATTGATTATGTTAAAATTCAAAAAAATGTATGTGGTGAATATTCAATGTGAGTTTATTACAAATATAATTTAAGACCTTATTTCTAATTAGAAATAAGGTCTTATTTCTTTTTAACGCACTTTTTGATATATATATATATATATTATTTCTTAGTAAATAATAAATTAAATTTAGTTGACCTATCGGCTTAACGGGGAGAAGGAGATTTTTATGGCAAAGTTGGTTATTGGTAATAATGGAGTAGCTTATAGACTTCACGAGGGTTTCACTCACGGTGGTGTAGTATTCCACGCTGATGATGTATTCTCAGCAGCATTTCTTAAAATTTTAAACCCTGAAATAGAAATCAGTAGAGGATTTAAAATTCCTGAGAACTTTGACGGAATAATATTCGATATGGGTGGTGGTGAGTTTGACCATCATTACGAGGGAGCTCCTGTTCGTGAAGACGGAACTCCATATAGCAGTTTCGGTTTGTTATGGGAGAGATTTGGAAGGAGTCTCTTCAAGACCGAGTTATCTTTTAAGAAAATAGAAGAGAATATAGTTATCCCTATAGATAAAACAGACTGTACTGGAGTTATGAACCCACTATCTTATATGATTAGTGGGTTCAACAAAGACTGGGATGACAATCAATCTCCAGATGAGTTGTTCTTCGAGGCTGTAGAGATGGCTAAGAGTATGTTGGAGAGGAGTATCAAGAAATGTCAATCTACAGAGAATGCACATGATGGTGTCCAGGAAGCCTTCAAGGCATCTAAAGATGGCATCATTGTGTTGGATAAGTTTATGCCTTGGGGTGAACTTATTCAGGAAGAAAGCCCAAGGTTTGTAGTATATCCTGGTGCACAAGGAGGTTGGAATGCTCAGGTAGTTCCAATCAATAATACTACAAAGGATGCAAGAGTGGATTTCCCAATCGAGTGGCGAGGACAGAAAAATTTCACAGACTCAAAAGGTCGTGATATAGTATTCTGTCATATGACAGGTTTTCTTGTAAACGTAAAAGATAAAGAAACTGCTATTGAGATTTGTAAAGAAGCTATTGATGCAACCAAGTAAATGATATTGGGATAGAGTTACAATAACTCTATCCCCTAGCTTAAAGCTAGTTATTTTTTTATAAAAAGATGATAGATAGAGAAATAAATTCTCTATCTATCATTAGGATAATAAACATGTTTAATTTAATGATACACACCTTACTCAATAAGGTGTAATGTGCCTGGGGAGATTTGAACCCCCGACAACTTGATTAAAAGTCAAGTGCTCTACCTACTGAGCTACAGGCACAAATGGGATAGAACCTTTCTATTTGGTTATATTGGCGTATATCCATACGACCGCCACATATACTTATCTTCAGTATAATAGTACCGGTAACTCATCATACGCATCTCAACCATATATCATTTATACATTCTTTAAAGTAGACCCAATACTGCACTATTAATCCGTGCTATCCCTGGCTGACTACTATGTTGTATATTATTTTGCTCTACCCTCTAATAATATGTTAGCATAATATTAATTTATTTATTCAATCTCATAAATTGTATATCCATATTCTTCACAAGCAAGATGTTCCATTCTGCATCCTCTTGCATTTTTTCCAATCTCCAATAAATAAAACTATATCAGCTTTTTGATAACATCTGAAAATGCCCCTACCCAAAAAAATATAATGGTGGTGCATCTTCTGGCAAATCATTTTCAAAAGATGATATAAATTCAACTTCCTCGTTACCCTTATATATTTCTAAAAATTTCTTTTTTCCTTCTTCTCTTATCTTTAATACCTCATCATCAGGTATATTTCTCATAGCTTGACTAATAAAAAAACCTTCATCCTTACAATTCCTTTTCTTATTCAAACATATTTTCTATGTCACTACAATCTATAGATTTATTTAGAGATTTAACATATTCATCTATATACATTTCTTTACTATTACCGTTGTATGTTACTTCATAATACTTTTCATCTCTCACATCTGATATAATCAATGCCTTAGCATTTTGTAGAGTTTTACAATACCATACTACATAAAAATTAGCATTACTTATATCTATATTATTATCTTCATATATTTTCTTTACTTCCATAATTGCATTATTTAAAAAAATTTATTCATTTTCTATGTTCCTTTCATTTTTGGAATAGTTTCACCATTTACAGTATCTGAATTAAATGAGATTACTGTAAAATTGCTTATATTTTTATTTTTAATATATTACTTTTATTAATTATTTATTTATAATGATAAATATAATATAAATACCTATGAATAAAAATAGTGACAGCTTTAGACTGTATATTTTATTCGATAATTTAAAAACGATTATAATATGAATTAATATAGAAACGAGGTTGCTCCTCACATCCTCTACTGTCATAATAAACTTCCTTCCAGGGACTCGTCAGAGGCTCACGCCTGTGTTTTCAACCAGTGTCACAAATGACAGGCACTACCCTGCCACCCACTGTCCAGCCACCGTCTTGTATTAATGCGTAACTAGAATATTGTGTCAGCTAATATATTTTAAAGACATTTAATCACTATAAGTATATCTGGAAATATAAATATAGTTGGTTAAATATCTACAATCATATTGATAATAATTGTAGTTGCAACTACATTAGGCGTAACCGGGGCTTCTAACCCAGGACCGCAACCCCTTTCTGTCCTCAGACGGTTTCGGCTATAAGGCTCTAAAGACCAACCGATCCTATACCGAGGTGGCTACATCATACAACTACACTTGGTATTCGTGTAGTCAAGACGCATTTCTTCACGAATACGGATAATAAGAGGAAGCCTACCTAGTCCCTCAAACTATCCATAAAAGTACTTCAAACACACCTAAATTAAATTAACAATATTATATTATTAATAGATTACTTTTTAATCTATCATTTTTATAAAATAAATAATCACTAACTAGATTATCATTATTATAATCTAGTTAGTAATTAAATTATTTTTATTTAATTCTATCAGACTTCATCTGAATACCATTTACTGTATAATAACCGCTTGATGTATCTATATCATAAACATCACGATCATCATTCAATAGTGATCTAACCATCTTCTTTACAGTAAGTGCTTTATCACATCTATTACTCCATCTATCCTGATCCTGAACTAATTTCTTATCATATAGACTAGAATGAGAGAATTTCTGCATTTCATAACATACAGCAAAGCTTATTGTATCTTTTCCAGATGGAGAACCGTTCTTAGTGGTTCCATACTCAATAGTAGCAGGAATATCAATAGACATTAAAAAGATAAAAAAAGTTCCTGAGCAACTTGACTAGGGACTGTTAGCTCAACGTCATATTTATTCTCAGAAATATTTTTAAGAACTCCAATAGCGTCAATTACCCCAGAAACAAATGATGTGATTGCGTATCTTCCATTTGATGTAATCATCTGAGGAACTTTTCTTTCGCTCTTATTCAATGCACCAAATAAAGAAGCAAGCTGATTCTTTATAGGGCTATTATATGTGAACTTATTCTCTGTAGTAAGAATTGTTGACTTAGGATTCTTACCTTTTGAAACATGATATCTTGCACTTGATGGCTGTTTCTCAACATTACCACTATTACCAATACCATTACAATAATCCATACGACTCTGAATAAATGCATTAAGAGGTGTATCATTCTTATACAATGTAACAGACAGATTATTTCTATATTCTCCACTAACAAATAGTACACCTAACAACCAAGCAAAATCAAATGCAATATTACTATCTCTATATTTATAACCCGGTGCTGAACTAATCATATTATTCATAGTATCTCCAGGTTCTACTGTACTTGCATCAATATCACCTCTGTTGTTAGTATTTACTTTGTGATCTGTAGAAATAGAAATATATCTTCCTTCATTAAATACCATATCATAGAATTCATTTCTAAATTCTTTTTCTTATTGAATATGCATCAACATAATCACCAGACATATGATCAAGTATCTTTACATTTCCATTACAAATCAATCTGTTTGTTTCTGGATTATCATAGTTACCATAGATTGCATCACTATACTGAGTTATTCGTGTGAATGCATCTTTAATTGGTTCTGTATAAGGTACATTATTCAGTGTATATGATATTACTGATGTTCCGTTTATCATAATTATAATTTCCTTTCTACTATCCTATATTTACTATAGGTTAGTTAGATAAATGTCCAATTTTGTAGTAATTAAAATATACTTGATTATAGTATTATAATCAAGTATATTAACTACTCTTATTATTTGATATTTTTTTAATTATTATTATAATTTATTTAGAAGTTTTTGTATAAGTTATAAATAGAAAAAAATTTAATATATAGAGATTATTATTTTTCTCTATATATTCGATTATTTTAGTAATTAAACCTCGATAAACCCCCTCCTTAATGGGTTTCTCCTCTTCTCCCTTAGGTTTCCTTCCTTTTTCTCTTCCTTTTTCTTCTTCCCCAATACCCCCATCTTCTTTTTCTTCTCTTTTCTTCTTTCCTCATCCTCTCTTCTCCTCTTCCTTTAATTCTCCCCCATACCCCCAAGTTGCTTACTCGCTAACTTAGTTCTATTTATTTTTTTCTTATCTACGTTTAGATATCTATATAAGATTCTTAGTACTATTCCAAGTTGTCTCTGTTATCTTGTCGCCGTCTCGCTCTTATGGTTTACCTGGTTTCTCGTTTTTCTGAGCCCCGCCTATCCTCACTTCGCTGCTCCTCCCGGGATCCTACCGGATACCCCGTCCATCGTCGCTCGCTCGTCTCAGTCTCCCCCAACCGTAGTTGAGGTTACTAATCTGTTTAAAAAAATAAAAAAATAATAATAAGTATAAATATACTCTAATCACAAATCCTTAAATAAATCATGGAGGTATAATAATACTATGGAATGTAAAAATAACTATTCTAGTATAATAGAATTTAAAAAAATCTTTTGATAATGATAAAAGGTATCAAAGTTTGTACTACTTGTAAATACTTTGAATCTGATAATGGTATCTATATATGTAAATTATTCAATAATATAGAAAGGAGCTAGCATGAGAATAAATAAAATTGAAATACTTAATTTAGATATTCTATATAAGACCGTTACTATATTACAGAATAATGATGATTATAAGAATCTTTTTATTTACTAATGAATTTAATCAAGTATTAAATCAATTAGTAATCAATTTAGATCTATCAGATATTAACAAATTTGAATATATCTATCTTAAAAAGATTCTCTAGTGATATTAGTAAATTTAATAATAATAAAAATTGATAAAGATTATGTATCTACTAATTACTGGGATATATATAATGAATCAATTAAACCTCTATTATATTTACTAAATGATATAGAGAATGATAATTATGATATAGATAAATTAAATATATTACCATTAGGATTATATTCTTCTGATGTAAAAAAATATCTTTATATGGATCAGCATTAGCAAATATAATTACTTATACTCCTAATATATTTTTTTATTAAAAGCTACTAAAAGGAAAAATGTATTGATGAGAATAAGAAGTTTATAGAAGATTATAATATTTATACAGAAGATCTAAATTCATTTTATAATAAGTGAGTTTATAGAAAAAAATTCTATAAATATATAATAGATTCTATAAATACTATTGATTTACCATCTTCTTTTCTTTGTAGATGAAAATTTCTATAATAGAAATAGTAATAATTTAATTACTCTATCTTCTTTATATAATAGAGAAATTACATTTGACTTCTTAAATGATAATTCTACTGATATAAATAATAAATTAAAAAGAGTATACGAATAGTAGTAGGGAGTCTAACTTAAAAGATACTAGAATAAATTTTATTGTTAATTCTTCCTGAATTCCTTTGTAGATTTAATTAATTTATTACCAGTAGATAGAATAATTAGCTATGAACCAATTTCTATTCCTATTAATAATTGTAGAAATTATGAAGATATACCATTCTGTCCATTAGAAATATCTGATAAGTATCAAGTTAGATATACAGAAAGAATTAATTCTATAATTGGATCAGTTGTTAGATATTATAGTAAAGATAAAGATGTAATTAAAAAGTATCATTGGTAAATGGATATAGTAAATATAAATATATGATAAGTTTAAGATTATTTGATATAGAAGAATATTTGAATATAGAATGTAAATATGAACTAAAAGAGATAATAGATATAATAAAAAAATATAGTAATATATTTATAGGATTTTTTTAAAATAGAAATAATAGATCTACTAGATAAATTTAATTTTTTTATCTAGTAGATCAAAAATTTGTTTATTTACTGGTATTTCTCAGTGTTTAGTTAAATTCTTAAAGTAACAGAAGAAAATAAAAGTTTATTTTTTTAAAATTTGATTTTCTGAACACTGGAAATTCTTCGGTAAATTGAGTGAATTGTTTTTTTATAAAATGGTACACATTTCTTTTATTAGAAATAAATAAAATTAGTAAATGAAATTTGTAAATAAAAAAATAAATAAATAAAAGTAATTAGAAATAAGAAATAGTTATAAAAGTAATAGAAAAATAAATAAAGTAAAAGAAAAAAATAGATAGATAAATAAATGAAAAAGTAAATAATGTAAATAAAAAAAGTAAATGAAATATGAAGTAAAACAGAAATAAATAACTAATAAAGAAATATGTAGGTAAACTAAAGAGGTATGTCAAAACGACCAATAAGAAAAAGATATATAGGATAAATAATCATCCTATATATCTAATTTAATTATTCTGAATCAGATTCGTCATAATCCTCATCAGAATTAATTTCTTCTAATGTAGCAATAACGTACTCTACACCATTATTTCTTAGTTGCATTATTTCATCTTCATTCTCATAATCCATAAACTCTAAAAAGTTCATCAATAGATTTCCTTAAGAAATATAGATGGACTAGAACCTCTTTCCCTTTCTGGCACAGTATTGAAAGAGTAGAATACCTCATCCATAACATCATCTTTTTTTCAAATTAGTACGATCTACTATTTCATTCACTAAATCCATTACATTAAAAACTTTTTTTCCATTTTTTTACTCCTTTGATTAAATTAATATTATTTGGTTACATAAAAAAATATTATATCAGTATTTATATACTGATATAATATCTACTGAATATTATTTATAGAAAGGTAGGTATTATATGTGATTAAATCTATTAAACTAAGAATATATCCTAATAAAACTCAATTAAAGATTATTAATGATACTTTAGGTGCTTGTAATTTTGTAAAGAATAAATACTTAGAGTATAATATTAATGAATATAAGAAAGATAAGAAGTTTATTAAAGGGATTTGATTTTAGTGTAATAATTAATAAATTAAAGAAAGGAGATAATAAATATTCATGGTTAAAAAGGTATATACGCTACAGCTATACAAGAAGCCATACTATCCAAAGAAAAATCATTTAAATCTTTCTTTTAAAAATAAAAAAAGGTTTTTCCTAAGTTTAAATCTAGGAAAAGAATGAATAAAGAATCTTATTATTTTATCAATCAATTATATCATTATTATACTAATAATAAGAATATTATTAAAATACCTAAGTTGAAGAAAATAAGAATAACTAATGGTAATCAATTACCATTGGAATCTTCTATTATATCTGGTAGGATTATACGTCATTATAATAAATATTACGTTATGTTTATTTATGATGAGGATAATGATAATAAAGATATTATTAAGAACGATATTAAACTAGGTATTGATTTAGGTATTAAGGATTATGCTATAATTTATGATGGATGTAAATGTCATCATTTTAAGCATTTCAAAGAATTAGATAAATATAAGAGGCTTAATAATAGAATTAAGGAGTTACAAAAAGTTATAGCTAATAAAGCAAACTATAATTATGGTAAATTATTAAATGAATACTTAAATGAATATCATAAAGAACCTAATGAAATACAAAAAGAATTATGAAAGGAAAAAGCTATAACTCTTCTAATATAAGAAGAGTCTTTATTAAGATTAATAAAATCAGAGTTAAATTAACTAATATAATTGATAATTTTATTAAGCAATTAGTTAATAAATTAACGGCGAGAATCAAGCCACGTAAAATTAATATTGAAGATTTAGATATTAGTAGTATGATAGAAGATAATGAAACTACTCATAAATTACATAGATTAATCTCAGAATCTAATTTCTATAAGTTTAAAATTCATTTAATTAATAAATGTATTGAATATGGTATTAAACTAAGATTAATAGATACTTATTACCCCAGCACTCAATTATGTAGTAATTGTGGTAGTAGGAATAAACATATTAGACTTATTGATAGAACTTATGTATGTGATGAGTGTAGAATGGTTATGGATAGAGATGAGAATGCTTCTATTAATATTTATAATTGTAAATCTGAGAATTATATAGAAATCGCTTGAAGCTACGCAAGTTTAAAGACTCTTAAGAAGAGATAAGGTTGATTAGAAATAATTAACCAGTAGCGGTTAGTATAAATAAAGTATATTAGTATAATCACTGTAAGAAAAGTATAAGTTATTTATAGATAGATACAAATATAAATAAAAGCAATACTGAATACGAACTCAAATGAGAATTTAAATAGTATAGATGATTTTTTTAATATCATCTATACCACATATTTTTCTAAATCCGTAAATTGATTATCTCCATTCATATATTATCTATTAGTAACAAATTGAGTTTATAGTTCTATATGAAAGGAGTAATAGTATGGGACTTTATCATTTTTGTGAATTGTGCGAGAAGATCATTCCGGTGGTCTATCGCACCATGATTCTGGGAGGGTTTCTCTTCGCTCTTCCAGATTTAATTGTCTGGAAACTTTCGGGTTCTCCGGACAAGGAGGACGAAGAGAAGAAGAAAAAGATGACGATTAGGAGGGTCGCCATCTTTCTTTTTTTATTTATATAATAATTCTCTCATCTTAGCTTCACTACCTTTTTCCATAAATACCATCAGGACTTAATCCATATTTATTCTGGAATGTAATTAAAGCTCTTTGAGTACCACCACCAAATATTCCATCTACATCAAGATTTTCTCCTAATACAGAATTAAGATTTGATTGTAATTTTCTAACTTCATCTCCTAACGAACCTCTCCTCAGTAGAGGTGTTCCACACGCAATTGCTGATGGAGATATAGAAGGAGTATTATTATCCTTATCATAATTAGGTCTTCCGAAACCAGCAATTCTAGGATGGTTGAGTTCATAAGATTTTCTGTATACTCCACCACCATTTCTAATTACGCCTGATGCTGGAGATGTATTTCCTTCTATAGTATCAATTCTATTAGATACTCCTATAACTAATCCAGTATGACATATTCTTTCAGAATTCTTAAAGAATATCTGATCTCCTACCTGAGGATTACTTGTATACCAAGCTCCTTTTTTCTTATACATATCAGCTGATGCTACAGTATAATCATCAAAGTTTCCACCTATCAAAGATTTAGCAGTAGATATTCCATATGCCTGCATAAAACACCAATCAACAAATGCATCACAATATGATGCTGGGAAATCCATTACAGATGGATAAATATTATGCATATCTCTTCCATACTTGGTATAGTTATCATAACCAGCTCCATCATCTTTACTATCTAATACAGAAGGATTTGCAAGATAAGCTGCTTTAGACTTCTCTTGATATCCTTCCTCTGCAAGTGCAACTCTTATAACTTTATCTACAGTATTAGCCATTTATAAATTCACCTTCCTTTAAAATTATTTATTAGCATCATCCATTATTTCAGCTGAATCGTAATCATCATCAGATTCGCTGCTATCTCCACCAATAGGATTTTCGGTACCCATAGTATCACTATCAAGATTAGCCCTAGCATATGGTGATAATTCTTTCAATCTTCTTTTTGCTGTTTCGAAATCATAATTTGATACTTTATCAATTATACTCTCTGGATTAGTATCATCGGTAGTATCACCATTTAAAAGCTCTTTTTTTATTCATAGTTTTTCTAGCTTTATCTGCTGCCGTTCCACCTAATATACTTTTTATTACTTTTTCCATTCGCATTTGCATCTGTTTGATTATTAACTGTATGGAATAATATCTTAGGAACTTCTGAGATAAATTTAAATATATTAAATCTATAATGCTTTTGTATTTTCACAGCAACCTCTTCAGCTTTAAGTTTTTCCAGTAGTGATCTCTGGATCTAATGCCATTGCAGTCTCATTAATTTCTGGAGCATCTGCATCAACCTCTTTATTCATTGCTCTAAAATCCATAAACTGCTTTAATAATATCAATGCTGTTGCTACTGGTATTGCTATCTTAGCAGTAGTTTTTAGCTTACCAACAAGAGCTTCTCTTCTTTCGATATCTTCCAATTCTTTTTAATATCTTTAAAAGATTTTTCCTGTTTTTAATTTTTAATCTTAAGAAGTTTTTATATCATTCTTAAGTTTCTCTATTAGTGGAGGTTTTGGATCAGGTACTTCTATTTTTCTTCTTTAAAAATGGATTTTTGATATGATTTTTTTCAACTAAAGACAACTTCTGTTCTACCTTGTGTTTCATAAATACAGATTTTATCTTTTTCAATCATTTTCTTAATCCATCTTATAAGATTTTTGCCAAGCTTCCTGTATTACTCTCACCATCTTACCAACTATTCCTGGACTAGCTTTTTGTATTCTTAAATAGATAATCTTCTTCATGTTTATTAAGAACAAATCCCTCATAAGTATAATCAGGATCGTCATAATTATCATTCATGTAATCCATATAACTTTCTCTAGCTACTTCCATATCATACACATAAGCATAGTGATCTATTGCATCACCACACTTTTCTAATACCATATCTATAGCACGATTATATGTCTTACCATTATTAACTAATGTATCAAATAACATATTAGTTTTTCCTTTCTTCTATTAATCATCTTATGATGTTGTTAAATTTCCTATATTTAGGATCATAGATATATTAATATATCATTTATTTGTAACCAATAATAATTATAATAAATTATCAGTAGTTAAACTCTACTGTAATCACGAAAAGGTGGTGATTATGGATAAAAAAATCCAAAAATACTTTTTTGACATTAATTCTTTTTAATCTCGATAATGTATTAAATGTGGTTAAGAAATACAAAAAGAAATCAAAAAGAATTAGAAAAACTTAAGCCAAGAAAAAAATAATGAAAAGGAGAAATAATCATGGCAAAGACAAATAGTGTTAAAGACGTATTGGCTACAATGGTAGCTAAAACAAATGCGAAGGGTAATAAGGTATTGAATAGATTCTCTAAGAAAAATTTCAATAACCTTATGACAGCAATTGCAAACGATACAGAGTTTGTAGCAAAAGTAGCAAAGAAGTCTGGAGATTCATTTGAAGTAGAAGATGTATTTGTATCAAAGGATTTCAGAAAGTGGTGTAAGAAGTTAATTGAAAAGTTTGGCGTTGATTCTCACGATGCTGATGCAGTTATGTCATCAGATTTCCATTTTGATAATATGGATGGAATCTATGAATTCTTTATGACTGCTGTATCTCAATATCTTAATGCTGGAAATAAGTTTGATTTCCTTACAGAAGAGGATTTCAAGGCAACTATTTCTCTTAAGGATGTAGAAGATAAGGAGTCTACATATGAGGCTAAGAATCCTCTAACAGGAGAAGCTCTTGGTACAGTTAAATCAAAGACAAAGAAGCATAAGGAGCTGAAAGTTAAGTCATCTGCACCAGAATGGCTTACAACTAAGAAGAGAATCTAAAATAATTATAATAGTGGAAGTAGATTTAAATCTACTTCCACTATCCTTTAATACTTGAAAGGATATTTTTTTATTATGATGATTTTAGATTTTTTTATTAAAAAGTAGTATTATTGATTTTGGGCATAGATAGTATAATATTAGTATTTTCTGCTATAGTACTACTATATGCAAAGATTCATGAAACTATGATAAGAACTAATAAGTTGAAAAAGGATAATGAGAATGATAAGTGATTTAATTTTTTTAACTTATTTGATTTATTATTATTGATTATATCAGTACTTACTGTAGGAATATTAGGATTTGCAAAATCTTTTTATTAAGCATAATATATAATATTACTATAGCAATATTGGATATAACAAGTACAATTTTAACAAGATTAAATAAAGTTTTTAGAATAAGGGGTAAAAAGAAATGAACGAAACAATGAATTTTTGGTAGGGACTTATGGTTTGGATTTATAAAATGTGAGGATAGAGATTCGTTATTGATAAATGATGGATGTACTTCTATCATGTTGGAATTAGGGAATAAAATTAATCCTACATTATTTAAATCATATGAGTTCTTCAACACACTAAACAACGATACTATCTCTTATATGATATTAAGTAGTATAGTTAGTAAGAGAACTCCATATGCAGTATTTATAGTAAACGAATTGGATAAGTATATTAAGAAGATGAATATTACCAAATATAATAAATATAAATTTGTATTTATTAGACATGGGAGATACATAGCTTGTTATAAACTTGAAAATGCAAAGACTATATATCAGTATATCAGTTCTGCTACATCAAATATAAATAAATATATAACAGTGATTGATTTATTACTATCTAATATAAAAGAGTCATTTTTATTTAATGATAGTAGATTAGAGATATTCTATAATAGTGAATTTAATTTAAAAGATTCATTTATAGAATTATTTATAAATGATAAATGTACTCTAAGAGATTCTGAATATAGCTTATTGGATGTATCAGATATATCATTTAATAAAGAAGATATAGATGAGTTCTACTACAGTATCTGCAATGACTACTTAGTAGCATAAAAATATTAGTAAGGTAGAATTAATATAATCTACCTTACTATTTTTTTATTTATGCAATCTTTGGAACATAGATAATTTTGCCATCTATATCTTTACTTGCATAAGTTTCTGGTTCATCATTTTCTGTTTCACCTATTGTAGAGAAATAATTTAAATTTATTAATTGACTCTTTTCTATATTAAAATAATCATTTAACATACCTGTGTCTCTAGCGATTATCATTCTTTGAATAGGGTCAAACTTTCTAAACATATAAGCTATTTCCTGATTAATCATCGCTATTATATTTAATATATCCATATTTGTTAATCTATATATCTCTATATAGTCCAGACTATATCTTCTACCGTTAATCTATTACCGATTAACAATAGCCTCCCGTTTCCACTTTCGTGTACTCTACTCGCTTCTTCGTATAAGTATTTCTCTTATACTATGCTTTCGATAGTCGTTGAACCTTACTCTATTATAAATAGAATCTTGGCTGCTGATTGTCTTTCTCTTATTAAGAGTTAAGAGTTCCCAGCAATTAAAGAGGTTTAACGACGGCAATATATTTTTACCGTCAAAATCTGCATTTAAACCACGTAGAATACCTAGTGGTGTAGCCATATTGTAATCCATATCGCTCTTGATTACATCTCTTATAGTCATTAATAACATTGAATAGAAATTTAAAGTAGGATTTCTATTTATCAATACCTTTTACTTTATCCTTCTCTATCATATACTTCATTATTTCATATACTTTAGGATTGAAGACATTTGCTCTACTCCATATATTATATGCTTTTTGATAATGTAATACCATCAACTTTCATTATATAATAAATTATCTTATACTTAAATATTTCTAAGAATGTATTATATGATAACGATAATTCATTATCTCTTAAAGTTGGATCTGGTACTATTACATTTCTTGCTGTAAAATTTAAAGAACCACCAAGAATATCTCCTCTTATTAATCCATTCTTTCCTGTGAATTCTTCAAAGTATATATCCCACATATTATTTTACTTTGTACTGAATTCTATTTATCATTAATGGTTTTTCAACTTCATTAGCAGTTAATAATTTTTCAGTAATACTATATATAGTATTAACCAGTTTATCAACTGAACTAAAATAGAATGTATCAGATGTTTTTTGCTTGTGGTCTTAACTTAGTAGATACTACAGGAATATGTGAAGTAAATACACAATACTTCTGTTTGAGTATATTCTCAAATACCTCTTTCTTTTTCTTCTTCTTGGATATGAAGTAATTTATAATTTCTTCAAATCGTTCATAGAACTCCATCGTACCTATTCCCATAAATGGGAAGTTATTTTTATATCAGAATAATCCTCTTCATTTAACTTTTTCTACTTCACCATCTAGTGATATTTTTTCTTTTTCATATTTATAATATCACTAAATACATTTTTTCCTATATTATCTCTTAATAGATTGAAATAATATGGAGAAATAATTCTATTATTACCTAAACTAATCCACGCAGTCATTTTTATATTAGTATCTCTATACTCTACTTTAGTACCACAAAATGGACAAGTTTCCCTTCAAATAAACGAGATTTAAATGCTCCACATTCACATCTATATCTTTCAATGAAACTTTGTTCATCATCATAAGATGTACCAAATAATGGTGATTGAACTCCATATAATGATTTTGTTCTCTCATCATCTAATATAGTTTCTACAGGATCCGTAACAAGAAAACCAGTTCTTCGTATCATATCACAATAAAATTCACTATCCCAGTTGTACCTCTTACATATTACCTTTTGTTTACCCATAACCTAATCCTTTCTAAATAAATATTAGTTACATTCTTTGTGATAATGAAAATACTTATCTAATATCACAAAAATAATATATAAGATGATATAGATTTACTATATCATCTTATATTTAATTATATTATAATGCTCTATATGGTTTTTGTAGTAGGATGTATCTTAGGCAATCCTTTACCAAATAATTCTCTTCTCAATGCTCTTTCTGTAGTTTTCTTGTATCTATCAGATAGTTCATAATTAGTATATATAAATGGGTTACCCTTCTCATCAAAAATCTTTCTTAAATACTATATCTAATATAGCGTATAATTTAGCACCATTCAATACTGCATATAAATCTGCATTTAACTCAGTATACATAGTTCCACCATTTAATATATCAGCCATTCTTTGACCACCATAAATAGGATTACCAAATATATCACATGGGTAATTCTGAGGAGCTACATGCTCTAATCTTATATGACCAACTTCATGTAATAATGCAAACTGCTGTGCATCTTTTGATAGTGTAAAGAATTCTGGCGTAACTACTACTAAATAGAATCCATCTTCTGTAGCCATTGCATATGCTGGTCCATTATCTTTATCTCCAAATGAAATACAGAATTGTATGTACTCTATAGAGAATTTAGTATTCTCTTTGTACTTAGGAGTCTGTAATGCCATAAAGCAGTATGCATTTTTTTATTTTTGATACTTCTTATCTGATTTATGACTTTTATACGCCTTATTTAGTGCTAATAAAAACATGCTCAACTGTATCTTTAGGAAAATCTGATCTTATTTCTTTAGACCATAACTTTAATTCATTAGAAAACCAATTAAAGAAATAGCTTTCTGTCGTATAATCTCCATTTATATTATCTTCGCTAGATTCATATGTATCATAACCATATTTCTTATCAAAAAGCTTGTTTTCTCTTAGTTACAATATCATATCGTCGAGCACGTTCTTGATTATTTAAAGTATTAAATTCGTTATCAGTATTAGGCGAGTTTTTTTAATAATTCGTATCGTTTACCACCGTTTAGGATACTATATGTATCAGCATTCAATTCTTCATAAGATACTTTTCCTTTACGTATATTCCTCATTCTATCTTCGTCAGATATCTCTCTTCCAAATATAGTTCGATTATTTTTTTGGTAATAGGTGTTTTTAATCTAATATGACCAATTTCATGAAGTAGAGTAAATATTTGACTATCTTTATCGTATTTTCTAAAGAATACTGGTTCTAAGAATATTATATCTCTATCTTCAAGATGTCCTGCTGATGCAGCATTTGCACTTATATCATTTTTTTATTACCATCTTTAACTAATGCGTATGTTATATATTCATTATTATCAGTTTTTTTAATGGTACCTTAAAACGACCTAACCACCAATATGGACGTTTTGTGAAATCAAATCTACCAGTTTTATAACTTCTAGTCAATCTGTTAAGAATATCAATCAATTTATCCATATCAATTTCTTGTATATTCTTATTCTTTAATTGAAAAATGATTCTTCAATCTATTGAAGATATATCCTTCCATAGTATACTCATTCATTTTACTATCATCTGATACAATCTTATTATTTTTCAATATATTGCTTTTAAAAGCTTCTTTATGATGCTGATTAAATATACCAAATGCTTCTTTGAATGTATACCATTTACCACTTCTTACATATGGATCTTCATCAACATCATCTATATGACCTGTATATTTACCATCATATTTTTGCAGTAAATATTTGAGTATATGCACCAGTTAATTTAATACCATATTTATAATACGTATCTTTAGTTCTATTATCATTAGGATAATTGATTATATAATTAATTCCTGTATTACTTATATTAGATACTTCAAAAATGTGTCTCTTCATGGCATTCATTTATTGCCTGTTGCTCAAGTGTAGTATCTCTATCTAAAGAACCACCAGGTAATTTATATTTACCCTGATCATTAGTAACTTTAATAAATACAAATTTATTATCTTTGATTATTATAGTTTCTATTCTATTTCTATATAGGTTATTACCGATTACCTTGACAGCATTCCATCTATCGTTTTTCATCATAATAACCACCATTTAGAAGAATATTTTTGTTTCATTATTCGCTTTTCTTCATTAGTAAGCATATTTTTCTATTTTTCCTTTACTATTAATTCATATTAAAAATGTGGTCACGAATAGTAAGGATTAACAATACTATTCGTGACATTAATTACAAAAAGATCATTATTATACATATAATAATCATAATGGTCTTTCATTCTTTTTAATTCTTCTAATGATGGAACGAATGTCTTATCATTATTAATAATTTTTTTCTAATACTGCTATTGCTTTTTAGTAGTTTCGTAGTATCTTTATTATTTAGGTTTTGTGTCTCGATTATTCTTAGCAGTATATCTTTTTGCGTATTCTTCATCATCTACTATATCTTGACTTGCTATTTTTGATGTATACTAAATATCCAGATTGTACATATGTATTATGAAGCCTAACTAAGTGTAAGTCATCATATTTCTCATAAATACTATCTCTATATTTTTTTCTTAATATGTATTATTTTTTTAAATTATCTTTCTTATCAGTATCAACAGACTCCATATATATTTCTACAGGTTCTTTCAATTCATGATAAGCTATTAGTTTATTATCTTCATTGATTATCCCATACATTATATCATATTACCTTCTATGCAAGAAATTTATAAACCTTTATAGATTTATCATAAATCTGTTCCATAGTACTTAGTGTTTTTAGTATTTAATACCTCTTTAACACCATCTACACTAAATAATGCAGATATAATATAAATAACCATTTTAGCTAATGATTTGATTGCTTTTAGATATATTAGATATTGTAGATAATATTTTTTTGAAAAAAATATTAGTTTCTTCCATTTCTTTAATAACTTCTTTTTCTTATCTCCTTTCTCATTGCTTTTATATTTTTTTCTTTTTTTCTTCTTTTTTTATTATCTTTAGTATTTCTGTATAAGCAATCTGTCTCACACATCTTTTCTTGATATTTAATTAATTCATTCATCACTTCTTGATATGAAGCGTCTTTATTTGCATCAATAAACAAGTCTAAATTTAATGATTTTGTAGCCATTTTAACCTAAATCCTTTCATTTATAAATTTTACTACAAAAATAATATATAATAAAATATTAAAAATGTATAACCAGTAACATATTTGTAACCATAACCATTTTCTAAAGTTAGCCTTACTGAGTAATAAAAAGAAGAGATATGAATTAACTTCATATCTCTTCTAATATTTTTACTCAGATACCATTTTAACCTGTTTCACCATTTTTTTCTATATAATATAGAATATGGATTATTACAAGTCTTATTTTTTTCTCCCTATAATAATCTGCAATACGTTGACCAGTTTCTGTATTGGTTATAAATGCACGTTTTTTCCGTCTTTCGCACACTCCATATAATATCATCATATAGAAAGAATGCATTGTCTGGTACATCTTTTATCTTAATATATCCAATAACTTTATATTTTACGGATGTATCATTTGATACTGGGGTATCTGATGGTTCATTTTCATTCTCGTCTTCTGACTTATCTCTAGGATCTCTTTCAACGATATACAACTCAGAATTTTTCCAGATCAATTTCTTTTTGTAAAGGAAATACTAAGTATTTACCATTTACTATCTCCCCTATTAAAACATCTCTCTCATTAGGACCAAACCCAATTCTCCTATATGATTTTTATTTCTGGTCTTAATGATTTTTGGTATTTTAATTTTTCTTTTTCTGTAACATCAAATGTTACTAATACCCTATTTTTTTCTTGTTACTTTTGACTCTTCCATGTTTAAATCTCCTTATTGAATAAATGCTATGGTTATTAAGTTACATAAAAAAATATTATATAGTTAAAATGTATACCTTAAATTTCACATTACCATAAAAATCTTCATAGAAAGGAACATAGAAAAAAATGTATTCAATAAAATGATAATACTGAAGAAAAATTTTTGATATAGCTTTTTTAAGAAATACATGGAATTTTAATTGTAAAGTATGTGGATTTAATAATAAGCTTTTTTTAGAGTTATTATAAATAGAGATAGAAAAAAATAATAGGATACTCATTAACTTGTTGCCAGTGTGGTCATGTTCATGAATTTCATATAGATATAGAAGATAATGGAGTATATAATCTATTAACATCAATGCTTTATTATAATAAAGGATTAGATGTATGTCTCCAACCTACTACCTGTAATCATAAAAACTGTCCTCTTTGGGGTACTTGTACAGAGCCTATATATGATAAAAAAATAAAATATATCCAACACGGAAGTAATATTGATAAAAAAATATAGTTGATATACAAGTACTAAAAAGAACCAAAATATTTATGAAAGTGTAGGTGAGCGATGAAATGAACTGGGACAAAGTGTTTGAATTAAATGAAAAAGATGAAGACGAAATCTTCCTATCAGAAATACCAGTTGATCTATTAAAAGAATCTTTTATCATCTCAATTTGATTATCCATTAGAATATAAGAAATACGATTATATTAAATCTTTTTATAGATAAATATGATTATTGTAAGGATAACATGATTGATACAGATTTAGAGGATATGGAAAATACTAGAGATGAATTCGTTGGATTTGTTATGAAACTATTTGAAGATTATTTATCTATAGGATTTAATGATTTAGATAATTTCGATAACGATGAACAACATGACATAATTCATCTCACATATTTATTCTTTATAAAAGAATATAAAGAAAAAAATTTTGTTAATGTAATAAAGAACTTTATTGAAGATCATTCTAATGATATAGACAATAAGTTTGAATTGAAAAAAAGATGTTATTACTAATAATTTTTAAATCAGAGATTGGAGATAATCACGATATTAAAATATTAGGTAATTTAAAAAGAAATTATTGATTATGCTTTTTATAGAGTTAAGAGAATTAGATAATATAGAAGCATTTTTTAGATATGTGTGAAACGGATGAACCTAGAGTAGAATTAGATGCAGTAAGGAAATACTATAACAAGGTTATTCTTACTGGTAATTTTATTGATAACTACTTAGATATGGTTGATGGTGATTTCATATCAGAGATACAAACAAAGATTAGGAATTATATACTTAAAAAGTATCCTAAGAGAAAAAAATGATTTTTAAGGTTAAAGAAATAATTGAAGAGATAGATGACGATGAATCTATATAATATTTCTATGTAACCAAATAACAAATATTATTTATTAAGGAAAGGAAAATAGTTATGTTTGGAAATCAAAATAATCAAAGTAGTAATGGAGGAAATAATTTTAGTCAGATTAATGTAACTACTAAGTTGTATAGTAGTTATTCTGATGAGTCTGCTCTAATAGTATCTGCATGGAATGAGCAAATATCTATTAGATTAAATCCGTTTAGAGGAAAATCTCCAGAAGGTGTTCGTCTATATGCTCAAGATAATAATGAGTGTATAATGACAGCATTGACAATGGATAATGTATCTGCGTTGCTTGAAGGAATATATTCAGTTATATATCCTGCATTGGTAGATAAGAAAAGTGCTAATGTTGCTATTATTATAGGATCAACAGCTAATAAGAAGACTTTAGTAATTTCTACAGATGGCAATGATGTTTTTTATGACAGTATATGTAGGAGTAGGTGATGATAATTCTGCTAAGGCTGAGAATTCTATCACTCATAAGTTTAATAAGAAAGAGTGGATTAAGGATTATAATCCTTCTAATGGTGAAGGAGAAATTCATGAAGCTAATGCTGATTTTATAGCATTTAAAGAAAAAGCTTAATGAGGTATATAAGCTATCATCTGCTATAGTTCATGCATTTAAGAAGAATGACGATATAAGAATTCTTATAGCGGAAGTAATCGTACATATAATAATTCTAGTAATGCAGATTATCAAGCTTCAGTTGCAAATGCTGGTACAAGTAATATGAGTGATTTTTATACCATTCAATTAAACCCATAATTATAGAGTAATGATAATATCATTACTCTATTTTTTTATTATAGGAGAAAAAAATATGTCAAATGATTTAACACAAAGCGGTACCAAAGTATTTACATCAATTAATTCTCCATTTACATGTAGTGATACTGTAGTAATAGAATATAATGATATATTACGACCATTAGGATTTGATTTATTACGAGTTATGAGAACTTCAGATATATTGAATAAACTAATGGATGTAGGTAGTATACAGAATATTTCTAATATGGAATTATTTGAGTGGTACTTATATAGAGATGAAATCAATGTATTTAAAAATTTTGAATTAGATGAAGATGCTTTTAAAGACATAGAAGATGAATTTGATTGGTTAGATGATTTTTTTATAAAGAAATTGATACATTGAATATACTGGATATAGCAATTAAATATAAAATTTATGAAACTTTACCAACTATATGCAATCAAGATTTAATAAAAAAATGTATATGTATATACTGACAATTATTCATCAGCTATAGAAAAATGATATTAAAGAGAATTTTTGGTATTAAAGCTACTTATATATATGGTGATTTTGTAGAAGCTCTTAAGAGATATAATATCACAAATGATACTTCTATATACTTAGTGATATATTAAAAATAAATGATTTGAAAGAGAATAATTTATTAGAATATTCTTCTATATTATTAGCTGAAGGATATGGATATAACTTTGTAGATGGAGAACCATTGGTAGATTTAGATGAATTGATGGATAATACATTATTTAAAAATATTTTATTTTTAACCCTAATAGATATAACTGGTGAGTATGAACCTATATTTAGTTAATAATATTTTATACAACATCAAATTACTATCTATAATAATAAGAAAGGAAATTTATTTATAAATAATAATTTATACCAACAAGTCTGTAATAAAAATATATATAATATGATAGAATTTTTCAAAATTAGTTGGAAAAGTATTGAGAATGATACAATGTATAATAAGGTAGGTGTTTTTATATGATTAAAACTATCAAACTAAGAATTTATCCTAATAAAACTCAACTTAAGATTATTAATAATACCTTAAGTGCTTGTAACTTTGTTAAAAAAATAAATATTTAGAGTATAATATTAATAATTATAAGAAAGGTGAGAAATTTATTACAGGATTTGATTTTTAGTAAAATAATTAATAAATTAAAGAAAGAAGATAGTAAATATTCATGGATTAAAGGTATTAGTAGTAAAGCTATACAAGAAGCTATAATATCTAAATATAGGTCATTTATATCTTTCTTTAAGAATAAAAAGGATTTCTAAATTTAAATCTAGGAAAAGAATGAATAAAGAATCTTATTATTTTATCAAAGATAATATTCATTATATTAGTAAAAATATAATTAAATTACCTAAGTTAAAGAAAAATAAGAATAACTAGTGATTCATTACCAAATAAAGATACTATTATATCTGGTAGAATTGTACGTCATTATAATAAGTATTATGTATTATTTTTATTATAATGAAGATAATGATAATAAAGATATTATTAAGAATGATAACAAACTAGGTATTGATTTAGAGTTAAGAATTATGCTACAATATATGATGGGTATAGATGTCATCATTATAAACACTTTAAAGATGATGAGAAATATAAAAGACTTGATGAAAGAATAATTAAATTACAAAGGATTATATCTAAGAAAGTAAAGTATAATTATGGTAAATTATTAAATGAATACCTAGATAAATATCATAAAGAACCAAATGAAATACAAAAGAAAATTATGAAAGGAAAAAGCTACAGCTCTTCTAATATAAGAAGAATCTTTAATAAGATTAATAAAAATAAAGTTAAATTAACTAATATACGAGATAACTTCATAAAGCAATTAGTTAATAAATTAACGGCGAGAATCAAGCCATCTAAAATTAATATTGAAGATTTAAATGTTAGTGATATGATAGAGAATGATGATACTACCCATAAATTGCATAAATTAATCTCAGAATCTAACTTTTATAAGTTTAGAATGCATTTAATTAATAAATGTATTGAATATGATATTAAACTAAGATTAGTTGATACTTATTATCCATCTACTAAATTATGTAGTAATTGTGGTCATAAAAATAAGCATATTAGACTTATAGATAGAACTTATGTATGTGATGAATGTGGATTAGTTATGGATAGAGATGAAAAACTCAGCTATTAATATTTATAATTGTAAAATCTGAGAATTATATAGAAATCGCTTGAAGCTACGCAAGTTTAAAGACTCTTAAGAAGAGATAAGGTTGAGTAATTAACCAGTAGCAAATTTATTTATTATGAGAGATGAGAATACAGGAGAATGGTTAGAGCCTGAAGAGGAATTGATTTAAGTACTGCTGAAGGTAGACTATTTAAAAAAAGAACCAGCAATAAATGTAATTTCAAAAGAAGAATTTGAAGTAAGAGTAGAAAAAGGTATTTAATTTATTATGGAAAAACTCTTGCTAAATCATTTGGTCCATATGGAGCACCTACATTGATTTGTAAATATCCATATAGACATATGACAAAAAGATGGATTTACTATTATGAAGAATCTATCATTTGATGCAAGTGAAACACAAGTAGACCAAGCTATATCTGATATGGCTGAAGAGATATGTGGTAGATTGAATTATAGTGTTGGTGATGGTACTACTAGTGCTATTATTGCTACTAATAGTATTTACCAAAAATTATAGAAGTAAGAAAGAAGAATTAAATGATAGATTTATTCTTCCTAGAGATATAATTAAGAAATATGATGTTATTAAGAATGATATTATCGAGAAATTGAATAGTAAAAGCTAAAACCAATACAGACAAAGAATATAGATGAGTTATATAATAATATAAGAAATGTAGTTTATATTTCAAGTAATGGTAATGAATTAATTACTGATTATATTTCTGATTTATATAAAGAATTGGGTGCACCTGCTATTTCATGTATCAAAGCTCCTGATGGAATAACTAAGAAGAGATTAATTAATGGATATAGATATGAACTATCTCTAGCAGATAGATTATATATTAATAGCGATGAGAAGACAATGGAATTATCTGAAGCAGATATAATTATATTTGCTCATAAAGTATCTGAGAGTACATATAAGAAGATTCTAAACCTCTTAGTATTCAATCAAAGATGAGAGGTAGACATCTTATTGTATGTGCACCTATGTATGATGAGATTGCTCTTAATACAGTAATAGCACCAGAGTTAAATAATGAGTATAGAACTAATCATGATGTTAATATGGTATTAACTAGATACAGAGCAAATATCTTCTCATACTAGAAAATTGATTAATGATTTTTCTGTATTAGTAGATACAGATATTATTGATAGAAGTAAAGAGAAGTATATTATAGATAAATTAGATTCAGGAGTTGAAATTAATTCATTATTCCAATTAGATACAAGACATATTACAGGAACTAAATGTATTGCAATAAATAATTCAGATCCTGTTACATATATCTATGGAGAAGATAAATTGGGAGATAATTTTAAGACTCTTGATGATTTTTTATACAGAAGATGAAAAATGCTATTCGTGTAGGATATACTAGAAATTGTTCATTGGGATTGACTTATTCTCAATTTACTGATTTAGTGTATGATAAGAATAGATATAAAAGCTATATTAGCAGAAGCTAAAGAACTTCTTGAAGAAGCAGAGAAAGAAGTATCAGAAGTTAGGGTACTTTTTAATATAGAAGTAAATCAGTGCCAAGAAAGATTATATGCTCTCAATCTTAGAATGGGTATAATTGAAGTAGGTGCTGATAGTGAAGTATCACAAGGTATGCTAAAAGATGCTGTTGATGATGCTGTTAAAGCAGCTGAGAGTGCATATAAGTACGGAACTATTTTTAGGCTGTAATATTAATCTACTCCAATCTATCAGTGAAGTATTAATTGATACAACTAATGGAACTGATAGATTATTATTGGAAATTCTATATGATGGATTTAAAGATGTATATAAGACAGTATTATCAAATGCTTTTTTCCTGATATGATATTTGATACAGATACTATTAATATCGAAAAAGATATAAAGAATTTTGTAGATGACCATATAGGAAATTTTTGATGAAATATTTGACGATATGGATAAAGCAAGAGAAGCAATCGAATATTGTGATTTTCGATGATAGTTTATCTTTACATAATTTTTATTGTAGAATATTCTTTATTAGTATCTGAAGTATTTGATATATCTAAATTTAGATTTTCTAGTGATGTAATTAATTCATTACAAACAGATAGTGAAATATTAACAGCTACTATAGATTTGATATCATTGTTAATAGTAGGAAATCAGATGGTTGTTACACAGAAAAGGAAATTTCTAATTTTAATATAAGGGGATAAAATATGCCATTATTCAGTAAATATCAAAACAATAGCTGAATTTCATGCAGAACCCTTTAGAAGTAGAGATAATAGAATAAAAATCTAGGTTATGAGGAGATATAAAAATATATCTCTTCCCATAAAAATAGTCTATAAAGCTACTACTAAAATGGGTGATGATTATTATATTCATTGTAAAGTTCCAAGTGAGTCAGCTGATAATATATCATATGATGTAGTATTAAGATTTTTTTACAGATAATATTATTACAAAGACTAATAGAATGCTTACTGGATATAATGTACAATTTCTTTTCAAACTCTCAGGATTTATGTATAAGTATGCATATATTTATAATAAAGCTGGATATTTAATAGATACTCTATATGATAAAATAGATGCATCATATATAATACACCACCTAAAGATAATCCTGAGATAAAGAGTTATGAAAGTACTATATATTATACATGTAGGTTTTTATTAGATAATAGATATAGATTTTTTTAAGTAAGAACGATGAAGTTCAAAGTAAAAGAAGTTAAGATTGATAAATTCTTTAATTCTATTAATGATTTTAAAACAACTAAACTTCAAAAGATATTTAATAGAGAATGAGAAGAAAACTGGTCAGTATATTACTAAAAGATAAAATAGTAGAGAAAGATAAGGAAGATAGAAAAGAGAAACAAAAACCTCATAAGACTGGTACATATGTATCAAGAGTTCCTAAGAAGACTGCTGGTGGTAGAGTTTCAAAGGTAACTAAGAAGACTGCCACTAAATCTACTGTTAAGAAGGATGATGATTAAATCATATATATCTTTTGGTAATAATATAAATTTTTATCAAGAAAGGTTATGGTTATGGAAGGTAATGGAAAAACATCAAAATTTATAGAATGGAAACCTAATGAAGATGATCTGATATGTAAACAAGATGGAAACTTATAGTTTGCTATTTTTGAAAAAAAGTATTTGGTCACGATGAGAAATTATCTATATATGATAGATTTCTTATAGGAAGGGATAGTTATGTAAAAACAGCTAGATCAGATTATCAGATATATAAATTTCTTTTATGAATGTATATGATGATGATAATGAACTAGTGACAGCATATCTAAAGATTAAATTTGCAGTAGATAAAGAGAATGCATTTGGTCCAGAAGACTTAATGAGTTATAAATCATTTATCTACAATATTCTATTTACAAATTCTGTAATAGAAAAAAATTAATACTATGGTAGAAGAAAATTATTTGGATGATATTGAAGCAAGTACTGATGATAAGAAATATTCAAAAGATAATAAGAAATATTTAGAATCATTAGAGTTTACTAATAATCATATACAGATATTATTAAAGATATCAATAGCAATTAAATTAATGGTACCAGTATTATTTCATTTTATCCAAAAGAATAAATTAAAATCTAATGAAGAAGATTTCTTATATAACTTCTATGATGATTTATTTGATTTATTTGGATTTGCTACAAATTGGACATCATACGATTCTAATAATAGAATTATTGATCCTAATGTAAGTAATGATACTGTTAAGAAATTTGCAGTAGAAAATAAACTACCAATAGTATTAATGGATAAAGGATATAAGTGTGAATATGTAAATGAAGATACTGAGAAATTTGTTATTTCTTAAAGAAGAGAATTAATATGTATAATAAATTATATGCATATGTAAAAACTAAAAGTATCTGAAAATGAAGTTAATAATAGTAAAATGTATGATCAAAGAGCTATATTTGGAGATGACTTAGTAAATGTAATAAATTACTTTGTTAAAAAGATATTGATTGCAGATACTATGATGAAAATATAGATTTAATGAAATCTGGGATAAGCAGACTAAATCATATAAAGAGAATATAGTAGGATTTAATAAAACTGTAGTAAAATACCAGTTAATGTATTATTTAAAAGCTCAGTATATAAAGAACCCATCTGAGATAACAAGTACAAAGAATTCAGAAGGATTATCATCTGTTGATAAATTCTTAATGAATCAAAATAAGATAGATGAAGGTTCTGTTATATTAAGTGAAATAAATATTAAGTGTACTATAGATATGATTAAAGAATTAATTGATGTTCCTATTACTGAAGAAGAGATTCAGTATTATATGGATAATCATCATCCTGATTATATTCAGGTACAATTAGTATATGCATACTATACTAAATTCTTTGGTAGTTATAGAGATTTAAATCTATTAAGATTTAGAGATTATATAGTATTATTATTACTTAAGAAGAAATTACTTATTGATCTTGGATATGAAGAAGATATAGATGGAGAATTGCATTATGCTGCGTTACCATATATAATAAGTGGTAATGTAATGGATAAAAGTAAATACCAGAATAATAAGAAATAATACATTTATCAATGAATTATTTAATAATAGTGATTATAATGAGTTGATTAATAGTAAGTATGACTTATTGACAACTATAAATAATGAGAGTATAATAAGTATATTATCAGAATAATAAATACTAAATTTACATATGTAACTTATGAAGCTCAAGATTTAACTGGGAAAGAAATAAATTATAATGTAGATAAAGTATCGTCAGAATTATTATTCTTATTGAATTCCATATAAAACTATATATTAGGTAGTATAATATTATACTACCTAATTTTTGATAATAAGGATTTTTATATATGAGAAGGTATTGTTTTATGATTGCAATGCTGTATTATTTATATTATTTATTATGGTATAATATCCATATAACATATTATATATCTTGGTGAATAAGGAATTTATATGTTCCCTTATTCACTAAATCCGTATTTTATATATATATAATGATATACTATTTTTTGTGTAATGAATAAACTATATATAGTTTATCATTATAAGTTACTATATGTTTTTGTTTTAAGAGGGTTTGGAGATACCCTCGGAAAAAGGAGTTCTTATGTCAAAGAATGTTAAGGATGCTGCAAAGGTTGTTGTTGGAGTTATTGGTGAGGTTGGAAAAAGACCTTCTTATATATGCAGCGGTAGGTTCTGCAGTCTTAAAGGCTGCTAAGGAAATAAGAAGCCAGAGATTACTTCGATAAGAAGTAATCCGATTTTTAAAAGATAGAAGTGAGGTGATGAATACGCTTCTATCTTTTATTTTTAATTACTAATCGTTAATATTTGAATTGTGAAAGGGAACTTAGAAAATGAATAATAATCTTTTTATTATCGGTATATGTAGCAGGCAATGTAAAAAGTTTCTTAGCTTTGTGTAGATATTGATAAATCAAATTTAAATGATGTAATAAATAAAATAAAAGAAATATATGGTACTGAAGCAGTTCCTATTTATTTTTGCAATACCAATGTTAAAACCAGGTAATATGGTAGATACTCTATCATATACTTATGATTTCTTATCGAATGCTATGAAGAGATACATCTTTTTTGATTATATGATTAATGATTATAGAATAATATCATTTGAAGAAACTAATCATGAGTTAATAAAATCTAATATAGAATTAAAATTAGTATTACTTGGAAAATATAAAGGATATGAAAGAAAGAGTAATAGATAATTACATTAATATGTATTATCCACTAGCAAAGATAAATAAAATATATGCAAAATAAAGATAATGTAAAAAGTATATTAGATCTTATTGATAACAGATTAAATACAATAATAATTACAGATGATTTAGACTTAAATACAATTATCATGTTAAGTAAATATATGATTAAGATACGAATGATTGATAATGAATATCATTTATACAGTGTTGATATGTTATATAATAAATTGACTATAGAACCGATTGTAATGTAAAATTATAACTATATATCATTTATTTAGTAACAAAATAAATATTAGTTGACCTATCGGCTTAACGGGGAGATTGGAGTAACTTATGTTAGAAATTAATAATGCTGTTGAAGTCTTGAGAATGTATTCAGAATGGGTAGAGTTAGTAAAGGTAATCATACTCGTAAATATAGATTCACTTATATTGAGAATGGAAGCAACCATAATTGTTTCATGACATATTCTAGTGGTATTAGTGGGCATAGTGGAAATATTTCTATGGGAACTATTAAATTTGGTTGGAATAATGACTCATGGAGTTTTACGGACTATTTGATAGATAAGGAATACTTTAAGATATTTTATAAATATGATTAAATGTGTTGAAAAGGAATTTGAAATAAAGTTGCCTGAGACACTATTTAAGTAGTATTTTGTTAGAACCAGGATTGGATCTTGGTTCTTTTTTTATTTATATCAAAGGTGGTAGAAAAATGACAAATAGAGAAATTAAATTAGCATTTATAGATTCTTTGTATGGTAGGGGAGAATATATAAGGCAGGTTAATGAGATACAATATAGAACAAGATGTCCTTTTTGTGGTGATAGTAAAAGTAATTTGAATACAGGTCATTTATATTAAAAATAAACCCTGATGATAATTACCCTATGGTGTATCATTGTTTTAAATGTGAAGAAAGTGGTATTGTAGATGATAATCTTTTATTAGCTTTTAAATATAGGGGATATAAATTTAAAGTCTAATATTACAACTTTAAATAAAACTAGTGATAGAATAAAAGGTCAAAAGTTTTTAACTGATGATGAAATAATTAATTTTTAATTATAAATTACCAGAGGTTAAAAGATTATAATAAGATTAAATATATAGAAGATAGATTAGGATGCAATCTATCTATAGAAGATATTGAGAAGTTTAAAATAATAACTTCATTAAAAAGATTTCTTAATATATAATAATATTAAAGAAATCACTACGGAAAATTATATATGTCATAATATAGAAAAAGAATTATGTTGGTTCTTATCATTTGAGGAGCATACATATTATTCAGAGATGTTACTAATACTCAACAATATAGATGGATTAAATATGCAGTTACTAATGATAGTAGAGGTTGTAAATTATTTTTATTCTATTAGTAATAGTATTGATATATTTACTAGAGATAATATAAATATCAATTTATCTGAGGGAGTGTTGGATATTCTATCTGCTTATAAGAATTTAAATTATAATAAGAGTAATGACTTAGATATTGCTGTATGGTAAGTAATATTTATATGTATTGAATACATTGAATAGTATGGGGTTTATTGGTAGTAATATAAATTTAAATATATTTAGCGATAATGATGAAGTATTTAATAATAAAAATAATAAACCAACTAATATTGAATATTTTAAGAAGTTATTACATAAGAATAAATATCTTTATAATAGCACTAATATTTATTATAATTTAATAGATAAAAGATATTGGAGTCGCTAAGGATAAAATTAAATTAAAGAAATATAAAATATAAATAGAATACATAGATAAATTCTATGTATTCTATTTAATTTAGTCTAGCTGTTGAGTTGCTAGAGTAATGCAGAAAGGAACATAAGCTGAATCTGTATATTCAACCATATTATATCCTTTATGATATACTTCTGTTCCATCTCTATCTACAATAATAGGTTTTACTGTTTCTCTATATGTACTGTATGTAAGCCATGGTACTGCTATACCTTCTAACGTCTTCACTCTCTTATATGCACTATCTAATGTTTTTATATTGTTGGAATGATGCTTCTACTTGAGGTACTATAGAATTATAAGTTTTTCCAAATACTTCTTTTTCAGTAGGTAACCATATAGGAGTAAGAGTATTCATTGGTCTATGGTCAATATTATCAACGCTATTCATATAGTAATCCATTTGCTCTAGTGACTCATAAGTACTATAATCACTTTTTAAATATTGTGGCTTCTATCTATTCCCCAATAATTTCTTTTTTAGGGACTCCTGTTTTAAAAAAATTGAGGTATATTTAAATTATTTAAATACATATATATATTTTGTATGATTCCTTTATATAATGTATTTAAATTCATTTCGTCGCTGACGTATTTTTTTCATAGTAGATTCTCCTCTGTTATATATGGATGCATTATAATAATATCAGAATAACCTCATCGCTTATAGCATCAATAAATCCATATGTTTTACCATTAGATGGATCTCTCCATGTTTGACGATTTAATCTCATATGATATAATACCTTATAACTCTTTGCATCAGTTATTAAATAATAATCCCCATCATTGAAAATATTTATAAAAATCTCTTACAATATTTGGAGACCTTAATAATGTAAGTAAATTACCATATTCTAGGTCTTCCAGGCTGTCATGTGTATTACCATTTATCATACCAATACATTTACCAACGTTATTATTACTTAATGCTATCCAATCAGGAGAGTACATTCTAGGAGAACGATTATCTGATACTAAATCACTACCTGGATCTTCTGGTAATGCTATAAAGAATTGACCTTCAAAAAGTTCCAACAGTACCTCTCTATGCATTTCGTGAGTATGAAGTTCTATTTCATTAGGTATTGCTAAAGTTCTATAATGATAATCAGCAGCCTCTACATTTCTATCTAAGTAAAAATCAACGCTACTAAAAATCTAAATCAAAGAATTCTGTTTTGAGTATATTATCTTTATCTATATGAAATGTAACATCATTGTTATTTTTTTATCTTTTAATACATATCTTTTCATAAATCACCTACACAAATCTTATTCCAAAATATAGGATGCATCATATTTGGTTGAACCACTATACCATCTGTTGGTATAGTATTATTATGAGTATCTATACAAATAGGACTAAATGATTTATTTTGATATAGGATGATGTTATTGTTGGTATTCTTTTTACCACAATAATTAAAATGATCTATTTTCAACCATTCTAAACATTGGATATTGTTCACAAGACATTGCATCGCATTTAGATCCCTGCATAATCATATCCGTATATTTCACCTTCGTATAATAACCACGCTTTCCTAAACTAACAAGAGATGTACTATTCTGCATTATCATAATATATACCATAATCATATCCATGTATATCAGGTTGTTTAGTGTTTTTATTAATAGTTCTAAATGGGACTTTCTTATATTTATCTACTATATGATTAGTGAATGATGAACTAAATCCATTAACTGGGTCTTCTAATAATGGCATTATATAATTATCCCTATGTCTTTTGATGTATACATACCAAGTATAATTGGTATATCTCCATTCTCTGGGATTTTATCATTACTATATAAATCTAAATTAAAGAAATCATTTATACTATTCCATGGGAGATTTATTAGGGGTATCATTAGATTCCTCAATTCTATTTTATTACATATTAAATCAATACATGGTATTTTTATGAAACTTTTTAGTTGCTATATCTGTAAATGTATGCATATATGCATTAATATTTACTATAAATTTATATTTAAGAGTCTTAGTAAATACTTCTATCCAATCACCATTTTGAGCATAATTCTCAATAACACCTTTGAGCTAAATAATTTGATAATTCGTCAGGTTATATCTACTATCTACATAATTATCATAATCTCCATCTACATTAACTCTCATTATACACATATTAGGTCTTACCCTAGATATCATCATAAATCTTGATGGAAATTCAAAAGCATCTATGGTTTCATGCTCATATTTTTTCCCTTTAGATAAATAAGCTATACAATTCTTATCTCTAATTAATGTATGATTTCCATATTCTTTATTCTTATCATAACGATGGGAATTTATAACTTTTAATCCATTTTCTGGGTATTCTTCTTCTAATAAATATCTCACTTTGAGATAAATATCTTCTAAGTATTTCCATAACTCAATCCATCTTTTTCATTATAAATAATATCTGTAGCATCAGTTTGAATAGTCAGTCTATTGCCATACTTATCAATAAGACATGGCTTCGGACCAGCTATATAATCAAATCCTCCTTATATAATTCTAAAACATAATAAATGTGAAATTGGTTCTTTTGGTTGACATAGTTTCAGTATTACGAGGAATACCATTTTCATCAATATATACAGATCCAGGTGAATGTTTGACGAACGACCATGTTATATATTTACCATAATCAGTTGGTTTTTGATGTATTAAATTTTTCATTAAATCGGTTAGCATATTTTCTACGACTACCATTTATTCTAAAAGTAGAATATTGCATACACGATCCAGCATCTTTTAGGTTTGTCAGATAATATAGGATATCCAAATATTTCAGCTTCTCTAGGTTGCCAATATTTTCCAATATTTATATTATTGAAATTATCTATAGTGTCTGAACTAAATATCTTTCTATCAGCCATTCTACAATATTTATCTTCAAGAACTAATAACTTTAGTGGTATCGTACTATCAGTATTATTATTTAATTCAACTTCCAATCTAATAGAAGCGTCCCTATATATATTCATTGTTTGTAATGGATTAATTAATCCACATAATGTAGCTTCATCATTATCGTAACTAGGATCGCTAAAAATACACCAATATTTAAAACTTGTGATACATTGTTTCCTCCAATACGAGATCCAAGGGTATAATCTCATCACTAATTGCATCAATATGATACGGTATAAGACCAACGGGACCGGTTTCTCTCGAATTTCTATACTGGTCTTCCCCATAAGAATAATCATAATACATATTAAAGTTTAATCTCATAGTATATAAATATCCATCTATAACTAATTCAAAATAATCGTTATCTCTTATTATTTCATTTATTATTTGTCGTCTATACCAATTCGTATTATCGCGTAATTCATCCATCAATATAGTGGGATCTATGCCATATTCGCTGGTGACGGTTGATCCATGTATTCTAAATAAACACATTGGTCCGTTTGGGCGATCTAATCTAAAAAGTGACTACTTGTTGGAATTACTGGTAATGATCCAATAACTTCATCAGTATTCATATAGACTCCACCTTTATATCTACATACAATATTTTTTTCACGATATTTCGATGTACCGTTATGAATTTCCCAATCATACTTACTGGTATCGTTTGAACCATCTCCATATATTTGGAATTGATGAACACCATCATTTTTAATAGTATCATAACCCTGTTTAATTTTTCGTATTAAGTCGAGTATCGATTCACCATTATGAATAATATATCTATCCCATGTACTAAATTCAACAGGTGTCCCTGTCTTTTCTACGAGCTTTATATAATTTCATAATCTATCCTTCCTTAATTTGTCTCAAAGCGTCCTATTGAAAAACATAATGGCATATATATATCTTTATCATATGAATTACCATTACTATTAAGTAGATCCATAGGTAACATAGTACCATCTTCACTTACGACACATGGATATTTTTGTATTTTTTTATACATAGTATAAGTTGCCCTATGGTTTAGGAACACCATTAACAGTTTTTACTCTTTTATATGCAGTATTTAATGATTTTAATTGTTGAGAATCTGATTCTATATATCCATCAATTATACCATATGATATTCCAAATGCTTCTTTTTTTCAGTAGGAAGCCAAAAACGAAACGATGCATCATTAGAACCTACTATTTTTTTCTAGTATGTTCATAATCGACGTTATTTGATATATCATTAATATAACTACCACCTCTATCTAGTCGTTGAAATCTACTATATGTCTCCAATATGCACCTTTTTGGGTTAATAAGACCTAATAACATATTTGATACAAACGTATCATCATAGCGTTGCAGTAAAATTCCCATTTTACTTATTTCCCATATATATTCATTATCAATATTATCACTAAGCCCATATCCGTCATTCTCTACACCAAAAATCTGTATTTATCTTAAACGATATATAGGTATTAACTCATCACTAACGCAATCAATTCGTCTAATAGTAGAACCACGTTCGTTTACAATTTCTACATAATTCATACGCATTTTATAAAAAAATTATGCTAGAATCTTCTACTAAAAAAATAATCTCCATCATTAAAATATTGATAAAACTTACCAAATTGTAATGTGTTCATGACGATACTAGGTAATCCCAAAAGAACCATATGTTTTGAATCTCGTTATATCTCCATCACTATTATCATTGAATGGATAATACGCAATACATTTACTGCCCCCAAGCATCGGTAATAGCAACCCATTCGGATGAGTACATATTAGGACTTTTATCAACAGGTCTATCAGTCAGTATACTGTCCGAACGTACTGTATTCATGAATAGCTGATTGTTAAATTTAACAACATCTCCCATAAAATATTCTTTATTAGGATTATATTCTAATGGATCGTTATATTTTAAACAAAAATTTGATCTAAATCTTGTGTATGCATTTATATTATCTTCAAGAGATTCAAATGGATAATTTGTGTACAAGGAATCAGTATCACCAAAGATCGCTATATCAGATGCATTAAGTTTAAATGAAATTTCTTCATTTTTGACGATTTACTAATATATGATGTTTCATATTTCTCCTTTCTATACAAACCTAGTTTCCAACCATAGGAAAAAAACAGAATCTCTGTACGCATTCGTATATATTTTAGATATATTATTTTTATCATTATAGGATTTAAATCTAGTTGACTATATTCTGGATATCCTTTATTTTTAGCATGAGCTGATACTAATGATGAAGTCAATATTCCTAATCTTCTACCATTAACAATAACTTGTCTATTATCATATTTCTCAAATATTGGATATGTAGCACACATCATAGATTCCTCTAAACTACTAAGGGTTCCAAATGTTTTTTTATTTCTCCTTCGTATAAAATCCATGATCTACCAAGATTCACATTTGCAATACCATAATCTGTTTTATTAATGATATTATCATTTTTCTTATCAAAATTTCTTACTATTACATTTTTAAATTTCTCCACTATATGAGTAAGAAAAATTATCACTGAATCCAAATGCTAATCTATTTCTATAGAATATAGATTTTTAAAAAGCCATGAGTTAGATGAAAAGAAATCACTCAATATGATATTATTTAATCCATCCTTAATATTAATATTACTAATTAAATTGGTATCTAAATTAAACCAACTTGATCCTACCAAAAGCAGTTTCATTCGTTAATTTTAATTCAGTGCATATAAAATCTATACAATGTGTTTTATTTTTCTATACCAGGGTTATAACAAGCATCCACATTTGCAACGAATTTAAATCTTCCATATAGACACTCTACCCATATATAATCACCATTATTGATTAATCCTATATATTCTCCACTTTGTAATAATTTACTAAGAGAATCATATGTATATCCATAATCGGATGTTATTGTGTATTCTTTTTGTACCTGTATTAAATTTTTCTTCTAATAAACATATATTTTTTTAGCCTAGGTGATAATGGTAGCCAAAACTGAGAATTATCTTTAGGCTCATTATATGTAGTATCTTTTATAGATATAAAAGTTTGACCATTATGAGTTAATATCGTATTTTTTCTTATATGGTTTTACTATGAATATAATCTTCTTTTTTTCTATATGTATTAATTCATTAGCCAGTAAATTTTCATAATCTCTTAATTTGTTTAACACACCATCTATTTTTGGGTCAATGAAATTTGTTCTGTACCATATCCTAGATTATATAGAATACAATCTGTATTTGTTCTTATTGGTATTTCGTGACCCGTATAGGTTTTTGGGAAATGTCTTTCCACTATCATTTGCCATATTTATTTCCTCCTTTATGCAAATCTAAAATTTAATGTAGCATATCTACTCTCATTATGATATAGTCTTGAACTAAATCCTGTTTTTGTTATAATTACACCATTAATACTTTGAGCTTGTGGCGAAGATGTAATATAACTGTCATATGGCATATCTATCGGTTTGTTGTTAGAAATTTTTATATTCTTTTGGTAGTTTCTTTTTAGGTCCAAACACTTTACATGAGTTATATTGAATACATGTATCAGCATCATACGACCATTGCGAAGAGATTGGTTGTCCATATATTTCAGCTTCTCTTAACTGCCATATTAATCCTATATTGACCATATCACCTGAACCCTCAGGTAAATCATTTACATCTAATACATAATAATCAGGAGAATTTGGATTACGTATAATTTTTTTCTATTTGGGACATATGCCTCTTTAGGAATTATCCATTGTTTAAGTTTATTAGATAACCTGTCCTTTATAATATTCCACATTATCGTATTATGGAAATTGTAGAAATTCATATCAATAGAATTAGGGGTTTATAATTAATTTTGGATCGTAACCACGATGTTTATTCATATACTCAGTTAATCTATTCGTATAGAAGAAATCATTGAGTACTGGTAGTTGCATACATACCTCATCTGATACTAAATCTATATGATTTGGTACTATTGTCATACCCATACTGCTAGTATTCCCATAATAATTTAATGGTATAAGGGTATATGCTTGATCACTATTGCTATAATCATGATATATTGATATTAAATCTCATCGTATATACATATCCGTCAATTATTAATTGAATATAATCATTATCTTTTTATGTATTTATAGTAATCGTTATGGTTTAACATATTATGTAAGTCTTCATATGTATAACCATATGGACTTGATATATCATCATTACCATAATCTGTTATTATTAACTTACCATACTACTACTATCAATCGCTTTCCATATTGGTGAGTTAACATTAGGTGTAGAATATTATTTAATGTATTAAAATGGGATCTTTTTATATACCAAATATTTTTATACTTGGCAAAACTATATGAAGCATCGTCCACATTTTTCTATATCATATCTTTTATAATAACTACTATACTGATATGAAATGTTTATTGGAAATGGAGTAAATATAGTATTTAAATCTATATGCTCTGATGATGGATAAAAATATGCAATATTTACTCTCCATTTCATGCATTACATCAGTAAATGATTTGTTTTCAGTAGTATACCATATATCTCTTTTCCTTATTCTAAATTTTCAGTATTCTACCTTTTGAATTTCTTGCATCATATACTTTCATAAGGTTTTCCTTTCTTTAGTATTAAAACTTATATTAATGTGAATTTATGTAATATTTTTATATATACTAAATAATATAGTATATACAAATCAACTAAAGAATAATAAAAAGAAAGAGTGTAAATTATGGCAAAATTTTTATGTCAGCTACAAACAGAGATTGATGGAGTAATAGAAAAGTTGAGGCTTGTAACAGTAAAGCTGCTAATATTATTGCGGAATTATGTATTAGTAAAGCTAAAGATAATTCATTGAAAGATAATACTTATGTAGAATTAATGAAGCTGGTATCTAATTATCCAGTTGAATTACAAGCAAAATATTTGCTCAAGCATTGGTTGCTGTGAGTAGACAAGTTAATGGTAGTGCATCTATTAATAAAAGCAAAATCAGATTCAGTTGAGATCTGATTTCTTCAAGCATAGATAATATTTAATTATTAGAATACTGGTATTTATTATCAGTATTCTTTTTTAAGGTGTTTAGTTATGGATTATAATATTAATGTATATAGAACTCATATCGAAATATCTCCATATAAAAGGAGATAATATAGATTTTTGAAAAGAATATGTCTACATATAATAAATCAACTCATAAGTGGAATCCATTATGTTATTATGTGAGAATGATATTTTGTATGTTCCAAAAGGAACTAGTATGAAAATATTAGAAAAATATTTTTATTCATTACCTATTCAAATAATAGTCCCGATGATTATGATAATATTGAGAGAAGGTGATGGAATATATCCACCTAAGAATGAAATACAAGAAGACGCTATTAAATTCTTATTAGGACAGGATAATTATGGATATACTGGAAGATATTCTCAACTGGGATTAAACTTAGTAACTGGTGATGGTAAAACATACTGTAGTATATACTCAGTTCTTAAGTATAAAATAAAACTATAGTAATCACTCATCAGGAAAAATTAAAACAACAATGGTTTAAAACTATTAAAGAGATGACATCATTTCCAGTAGATAAAATATTAGATATATCAGGAAGTGATATAATAGATAAAATATTAAATGATAAAATAACAGGAGAAATTTATTTAGTTAATCATCAGACTATATCTAGTTATGCTAGAAATCATTCATGGTCTGATATAAGAACTTTATTTAAGAAAAATTAAAGTAGGAATAAAGATAATAGATGAAAGTCATAAGTTCTTTTGAATCTTCATTAATGATAGATTACTTCAGTAATTGCTATAAGACTTTTTATTTAACTGCTACATTTGGAAGATCAGATCCTCTTGAGATTAGGTTATATAAGCAAGCTTATTCATCATTAGTAAGATTTGGGAAGAAACTATTAATTCAGATATTAAAAGAAGACATACTAAATTTATTATCTGTTATTTTAGGTCAAAAGCCTAAAAATGGTATTATGCCTAAAGTAGATAATGCTTTTTGGATTTTCTGGTTATAGATATATTGATTATGAATTAAAAATAGCAATGGCGTACTATTAGACTTACTTAATTACATATTAGAAAATACCTCTCATAGAAGGAAAAACTTTTAATATTATCTTCTAAAGTGGAAAAGTAGTTGAATATATAGCAAACTATGTAAGAACTATCACAGATAAATCTGTAGGTACAGTACATGAAATAATAGTAATGAAATTAATAAAGAAAATCTACAAAAAGATATTATTTCATCTACTATTAAATCAGTAGGTGAAGGAACTGATATAAAAGGATTAAGAGTTTTAATAAACTTAGAACCAATTGGTAGTAAAAATAATAGCTAATCAAGTACAAGGAAGATTAGAGAATATTCTCCTACTGATGATACTCTTTTTATTTTATCCTGTAGATACTACATTAGAACAACCAATGAATTTATTAAAGAGAATATTACCTACTATGAAAATTAAATGCAAAGAAAATAGTTAATATGACTTATTAAGGAAAGAAATGAATTATAGCAGTAGAATATGTACTCATCAAAGGTTAGTTGATAAAATGAATAAAGAAAAAGAACTAAAGATAATATAATTCCATTATCGGTAGAAATAGATGAGAATGTAATTTATTTCATATCATCAGAACCATCCTAATAAGAGATTTGGTTTAACTAAAGCTCAGATAAGAGATATATTTGCTTCGTTATAAAAACAGAATTGTAATACTATGAAAGGATAATGAAGTTATTATGGCAATAGATTTCAGACTCTATTAAACGAAAGAATGCTGAGTTTATTAGAGATGTAGAATATATCAAAGAGATGGCATATGAGATGCATTAGATGATAGATTGAATTGTTGTACTGATGAGTACTAATCTTTCTATAGGTAGTATATCTAACGATGTGAGATTCATAGATAACTTAGGAGACTCCTGAAAGAAAGTCAGGAAGCTGAGTACAGAAATTATGAATAGTGATGAAATCTAACATTTAATGATATGATAGGATTGACAAAGCCTACTGATGTGAAGAAGATGGGATGGAAGATGAGGTGTTTTTCTGATGGATATAACAACAAGATGTATATTATTACAACAGCTAAAGAAATACCATGCTTGGGTGGTATTACTGAGTCTATTACAACACCAGTAAAAACTTAACTAGAGTGATCTTATATGAGTTATTAAATAATGGATTTACAGTATATCAATTGTAATCCATTTGATAGTAATAGAAAAAGTTCTAGTAGATAGAATGAATATGAATAGTATTACATTTACTAGAAATAGGCTGTAGTTACAATCAGAGAATTGAAATTTAAAAGGTCAGGAAATGACTAAACCGATTGAGCCTGTAAAAAGTAAAACCTCCTGTAGAAAATAAGCAGGACATAAAGATGATAAAGAAGAATACAGGTAATAAAGTAATAAAGCTGATACTTTTCAAAAGATAATATTATATAAGTCATAGATAAAAATATCTATGACTATATTATTAAAAATATGTTAATGAATAATATTAACAGTAAAGCAATTCTTAATAAATTGAGTAATTCCATACTTATTCTTTTTATTATTCCAACTCTCTTTGTAAGAACATCAGGTCCTATATATCTCTTCTAGTTTTAAGTTTCATGGTTTCTGATTCCATTAACTGGGTTCTCTTTCACATAAAGCTCAAACTTTAAAGACATCCGAATTTCCCTTATTTCTCTTTCCGAAAATGAATATAATCAGATTATATCGACTTTTATTTTTAGTTTGTTGAAGTTCATCAATAATACTATAAGTTTCATTAACCTTTCTTTCCAAACTCTTCTATTTCGTCATCATATCATCTATAGTCTTATAAGTATTTTTAAATCCGTTTAGCGTACATGGCA